>Ga0272441_10000063_pt1 | contig 231971 bp, 179 predicted proteins | sample SSMProp6N_FD_193582 | JGI IMG/M metagenome (GOLD analysis project Ga0272441, IMG submission 193582) | Marine sediment archaeal communities from Little Sippewissett salt marsh, Falmouth, MA, United States - SSM-Prop-6N | ecosystem: Environmental > Aquatic > Marine > Wetlands > Sediment ...
GTTCAGACGCTTCATGAAGCTTGATACGTCTGTGAGTTCTCTGACAACGTATTTCCTGTATGCTTCTACATTCGGATTGAGCTTGTATTCTTTTTCATGGTACCTGTTCCACCGCTCCATGGCGTCTCTTTCGTCTATGTCTGAGGGATCTTTAAATACCACCATAATATGCGTATGATTCGTCATAGCGCTGAAATTGGGGTATCTTACATAGTATAATGTTTTCAAGGCTTTCAGTTTGCGAATAAATGTCTGTTTCATGTGATTATCCAGCCAGTATTCCGCACCCGCTGTCCTGCTTATCAGGTGATATGCAGCTGCATATCCGGGTGCCTTGATCCGTGGTTTGCGTGCCATTCTCTGTCTCCTTAAAATATTTCAATTTTTCTGGAATTATCTATTTTCAGAATGGTTTAGTATACTTTATCAATATTTTCGCCGATTTAGATCCTAATAGGATAAATTCAAATTATATCATAACTAAAAAATATGTCAAGCAAAAAGTGACCTGACCCCTTTATTATTTATTTTTAGGAGCGATCATTCAAAATCGGCGAGGTATTCCGGCCTGCCGTGTACCGATGACCGGTACCTGTATAGGGGACCTCCCAGAAAATCCCCGTTCGGGTCAAGGCCTGTGTCCAGATCAACAGCGCCCTGGCATGCGCTTGTTATGTACAGCTCGTTCAGATCCTCACCTCCGAACATCACGCTTGAAGGCTGCTTTGCGGGTACAGATATTTCCTGCACAACCTCGCCTTCAGGATCCAGGCGGCACACTGCGGACCCTCCCCAGAACGCCACCCACAGATGGTCGTCCGTGTCGAGCGTGACACCGTCCGGATGGCCCCGGGACCCATCCTCCTGATAAAAAACATGAGGGTTCGAGATTTCCCCGCTGGAAGCACAGTAATCATACCGCGTGATCCGCGTCAGGCCCGTGTCAGTATGAAAGAACTTCTTTTCATCCATGGAAAATGTCATGCCGTTGCTGCATGAAACTCCGGTGAGAACGGGAACGGGATCCCTGTCCTTTTCAAGCCGGTAGAGTACCCCGTCCGCATGCCCCTTTCGCAGGGTCCCGGCAAAGATCCTGCCGCATGGGTCTACGGTAATATCGTTGAAACGCTCTCCCTGCTTCATGGGAATGTCTATCAGTTTCACCGGCTCTGCGTCCGTGCCGCATACCGAATCTGTGTCAATCAGATACACCCCCCTGTCCGTGCACAAAACCATGCCGCCCGCCTGTGTGAATGCGAACCCCCCTACCTGAAGCTCGCCCTGCCAGAAGAGCCTGCTTGTGTCTTCGTCAGGATCGTACACCCATATTCTCCTGTTATAGATATCGGTCCAGAACAGTTTTCGGCTTTCTCTGTTCCATACAGGGCATTCACCCAGATGGCAGATCTCTTCAAACACACATTCAACATCTGTTTTCATTCTAAATCGCCTTTATATGAACCCAAGATTAAGCAGGCTGTGTATCAACATGCAAGCAAATCTTTGAATATAAAGCGCAGGCTACCGGGGAGCGCATTCAGTAGCCCCTGCAAAAAGCGAGGCTGAAGCCTCGCACTACATTTTATCGCAGGCTGAAGCCTGCGGCCACCTTGATATATATACATAATCACAGGCCGCCTTTATATCAGCTCCCTTTCCTGACAGATTCGAGCGCGTCTGTCAGGCTTTTTTCAATAAGGCCGAACATTTCGTCAATATCCGGTTTTTCCACGGTCAACGCTGGAGCAACGGCAAACCAGCTGGGGCCGATGCGCATGATAAGCCCGTTCTGAAAAGCTGTCCGTTTCAGGGCTTTTCCCAGCTCCGGAAACGGAGTGTTGCTCTCCGTATCTGTAACAAGTTCCACGCCCCTCAGAAGGCCTTTGCCCCGGACTTCCCGGACAACACCGTATTGTGAAAGTGTCTTCAGCTTATCGTCAAGATAGGTTCCGAGTTTCTGTGCATTTTCATCCAGTCTGTTCTCCTGAATTTCCTCGATCACCGCGATCCCTGCAGCACATGCCAGAGGGTTCCCTGCAAAGGTATGTCCGTGTGCAAATTCCACGCCCGCATCCGCAGGCCCGTAGAAGGCGTCGGCCATATCTTCCCTGGCGATCATTGCGCCAAGCGGTATTACCCCGCTTGAAAGGCCTTTGCCTCCGCATAGTATGTCCGGGGTCACATCGAACGTCTGTGCCGCGAACATGCTGCCTGTTCTTCCGTATCCGGTAATGACTTCATCAAAGATGCACATCACATCGTATGTGCTGCACACCTCGCGTATAATCCGGAAATATTCGTCTGTCGGGGTTATCACCCCCCCTGTATTGCCGACGGGTTCCACAATGATCCCGGCTATCGTGTCCGGGCCTTCCCTGACAATAACATCTTCAAACATCCGGGCAGCGAAACGGTTGCATTCCTCCCATGACGAAAAACGGTCCCTGAGACAGGTCGGAGGAAGCACTTTGAGAAAGCCGGGCATTTCGGGCTCGAATGCGGTTTTGCGGCTGCCCGAGCCGCTGGCAGCCATTGCAGCAAAGGTGCCCCCGTGATAGGAAAGGTACCTGCTGATAAATTTGTATTTGCCCGGATGTCCGGTCTGTTTGAAAAACTGGCGGGTAAATTTCATCGCACATTCAATGGATTCTGATCCTCCGCTGAAGGGTTTGACATAGTTCAGGTTCCCCGGCGTGACCGACCCCACTTTTTCAATGAACGACAACGTAACATCGGATATGCCGTGGAGCGGAGGGGCGAATGTGATCTTCTCCATCTGGTTGCGGACCGCTTCCACCACCCGTGGATGCCGATGCCCCAGAGAAGCGACGAATATGCCCCCGATAGCATCGAAGTATCTCTTCCCCTCAATATCCCAGTAATACAGCCCCTCTGCCCTGTTAACGACCAGCGGCATCTTCAAAAATTCAGAGGTCTGCTGATAGTCAAGGAATGTCAGCTTAATGAGCTTTTCATACCGTTTATCAAGGTCCATTGTTTATTCTCCATACAAGAGAACCACGAAGGCACGAAGGTAGTTAAGAGTTACAAGTTAAAAGTTAAAAGTCAAAAGCAAAAAGAGAAAGACGACTGGATCCCCCGGACCTGCGGCCGGAGGATGACAAAAAAGAAGAAAAGACAAGAAAAGATAAAGCGCAGGCTGATGCGGCTACCTTTTTAACAAACCGGCTCAACAATGTTTCAACACCTTGCCAGGACATGCGCCTGTATGTGACATGTTCTCATACACGACTGTCCCGTTGACCAGAACATACTGTATGCCCTCCGGGGGCAGATACGGCTTTGTAAAATCGTTGTTCTCTTTAAGGCCCTCCATATCAAACACAACGATATCCGCAAAACATCCTTCGCGTATCACACCCCTGTGCTTGAGCCCGAACACGTTCTGAGCGGGCACAGAGGTTGCTTTCATGACAGCCTCTTCCAGTGTCAGCACCTGCTGTTCCTGTACGAACGTCCTGATATAGTGCGGATACAGCCCGAAAATAAGCGGCGGGGTCCCGTAGTGGAGATCACCGGCCTGCTCGCGTGTTGTCGAACAACATGCGATCGTGTCTGTACAGGGCATGCCTGCAGGATGCTTTAAAAAAACCGGCAGCACACGATGCTCGCGTTTATCAGTAATCAGCGCCCAGGACGCATCCGGGTCTTCAGCCAGGATATCAAACACTACGTCTACTGATTCGTTGAATACGGCATCAGAGATATTATCAGGCTTTCTTCCGCGCGCTATCTCACCGATCGTCCTGTGTGCATACTCTTTGTTTGTGCATTCTATTATCCTGAAGCAGTCCATCCAGTACGGGTCTGTGACAGGATGGAGCATACCGAACTTGAATGTTCCGGAGAAAATCACCTCTTTAACCCGCTTCCTGAATTCCCCTGTTGTCAGCCTGTCAATGAATTCCTCTTTGGGTACGGAAGTCAGCCACTCCGGAAGAAGAAGCCGGGGATTGTAGAATTCATCAATAATACACTTCAGGCTTCCTATGCTCTGTTCCCAGGCGATCACATTGTATGTTATGTCAAGCCCCTCGCTCCGGGGCGTATCAATAATTTCCTCCAGTGTAGCGCGTGCCGCAGCTTCATCAAGGTATTCCGGATGCGGCTGCGGAATAATATATGCCGGCGTCATATGGGCAATATGTGTCGTTATCCCGCAGGCGTCCCGGCACATCTCCACTGCCTCCAGCAGCCCGTGATATCTTCCTGTAATGATGTCGCCGTTCGGCCCGTGATATAATCCGTACGCATCTTTGCCTGGATCATGAATGGGCCACTGATTCTGGTGATGACGCGTATGGGGCGCACATATACCGTCATACTCCCTGACAACCTTAAGGAGCTCGACGATTTCCTCCCGTTCCGCGAAATGGCCGGGCATAGTGGGGTCCAGTCCCACGGACATGCCGAACGCACCGCTTTCCATGGCTTCCCTCACGAGTCCTTCCATCTTTTTTATCTCATCCGCAGAACCCTTCCGCCGGAAATCCCGCCCCATGCAGGCCCCCCGTACAGCACTGTGGCCCACCAAAGGGGCATAATTGACCGACAGGCCGTTCTCCTCAACCCGTGAAAGCCATTGACCGAACGAGCTCCAGTCCACGTTAACATCCGCGTTGCACCTGGCCATTGCATCCCGTGTGTATTCATTGTCGGCTGCAGGCGCCATGCTGGAACCGCAGTTGCCCCCGACGAACGTCGTTATCCCCTGAGCCACCAGGTTTTCAGCCCGCGGATTGGCGAGGATCGATCTGTCCGCATGCGAGTGCGGGTCCACGAAACCGGGACAGGTCACAAACCCGGTTCCGTCTATTGTCCTGGCTGCTTCCTGATCCGCGGTGCCGACAGCAGTGATCGTTTCACCCGTGATCCCGATACTTCCTGTAAAGGCGGTTTTTCCGGTACCGTCGACGATCCGGGTGTTTGTTATCAAAACGTCAAGCATGCGTGGTGCCCCTTTCAGTTTTCATTCCAGTACCGTTCGATAACGATCTTTTTCTGCGTAAAAAAATCGACCGCGGACGTGCCCTGCATCTTGATATCGCCTATCATGGATTCGTCCGTCCCGCCGAAAGGCAGAAACGGCACCGGCGCAGGAATGCCTACATTCACTCCGACCATACCGCATCCTGCCTCAAGCTTGAACGTGCGCGCATAATAGCCGTTCTGCGTATAGATCGAGCATGCGTTGGCATACTGATGGTCGCGTATGATCCTGATCGCCTCGTCAGGATGATCGACTTTGCATATAACAACAACAGGGCCGAAGATCTCGGTCGTGTGGATCTCCATGCCGGGCTGTACGTCTGTAAATACGGTCGGGCCTATAAAGTGCCCCTTTTCACATCCCGGCACTGTAATATCCCTGCCGTCCAGTGCAAGCGTTGCGCCCTCTTTAACACCTTTTTCGATCATTTCGTGGATAAACCGTTTCGCTTTGGATGATATGACGGGGCCCATGAGCATTGCTTCATCAGCCATGTCCGGGTCGAGCGGATCGGCAACGGTATATTCCCTCGAAGCTTGGATAAACCTTTCGCACACTTTTTGATACATGTCATCCCCCACCGCGACAATAGCGGAAGAGGCCATGCATCTCTGCCCCGCGCACCCGTAACAGGAGGTGCTCATATTGCGTATGAGCTCATCCATCTTCGAATAATCCGGCATGACCACAAGATGGTTTTTTGCACTGCCCATTGCCTGAAACCGTTTATTCGCTTTAACGCACTTTTCAGCTATAAGGTGGCATGTCGAGGACCTGCCGACAAATGAAATGCCGTTGACATCGGGATGCTCCACAAGCGCGCAGGCTGCTGTTTTGTCGCCGTTCACCAGGTTAAACACACCGGCAGGGAGCCCTGTCCGGTCAATATACTCCGTGATCATCTCCATGGTCAGGGGAACCTGTTCGGACGGTTTGAGCACAAAGGTATTGCCTGTGGCTATTGCATAGGGAATGAACCAGAAAGGAGCCATCGCCGGAAAATTAAAGGGGGTAATTGCGGAAAAAACGCCTGCCGGCTGAAGGATCACCTCGCCGTCGATCCCTTGCGCACAGCCGATCAGTTTGTCTCCCTGCTGGAGTATCGGCATGCTGCAGGCGGCTTCGATATTCTGAAGAGCCCGTTTCAGCTCGGCCCGTGCGTCAGGAAGCGACTTGCCCATCTCAGAAACAAGCGTGCGGCTTACCTCTTCTTTATGCTCCTCAAGCATGGTGCGGAGCGTAAAAAGGTATGTTACGCGCTTCGTTACGGGCGTACGGCTCCATTCAGGAAAAGCATCCCGCGCTGCATGCACGGCACGGTCCACTTCACCTGATTCAGAGATCGGCATGGTTCCGATGATCTCACCTGTACTCGGGTTCTCAACATCAAGAGATCCCCTGCTCTCCTCCGGATCGCACCACCCGCCGTTAATATAATTCCTGACGCTCCGGATATCCTTCATTCTCCGCCTTCCTTCGTGCTTGTCCGGCCCGTCCGCGATTCCACGATCCCGCACGCTTTCTGCCACGCCTGCCGGACATATTCCGCCGATCTCTCCACTCCTTCTCTGCCGCATCTGCTCGCCTCCTCAATACTGACCAAACCGTCATACCCGTTTTCCAACAGCATACAGAATATATCGATAAAAGGAACGCTGCCCGTTCCTATCAGCACCCAGTCCATGCTCCCCTCAGTACGTGTATCCGCCGCATGCACGCAGGCGACCCTGTTAATAACCCGGCGCAGCATAAGCAGGGGATCATCACCGCATGACACAGGATTGGCCGTGTCAAAGAGGATCTGCATCCCGGTTCCCGCCAATTCCCCTGCAATATCGAGGAACACATCCGAAGAGTAGGAAAAATCCGGATAATCCCATATCCCGGGCTGCGAATGGTTTTCATACACCAGCATAACACCGCATTTCCCTGCTGTCTCACAGGAACGGCGGAACCCGTCAAGCACCCAGTCAATCCCCTGCTCCCGCCCGGTTTCAGGATACGCCTGGCCTGCCGTCACCCGGACCATCCCGGCTCCCAGTTCAGCCGCGCATTCGATATCCGCCTGGAGCCGGCAGAACTGACGCTCCCGCTCCCCGGCAGCCGGATGCGTGAAATCGGGATATGTGTTCAATACTGCCACATGCATCCCTGCTGCTTCAATGTCCCTGCGCACGCCCGTGAGATCCGACCTCTCCCGGTCCCTGAAAAACAGGACACTCAGGTCAACCGCATCGAGCCCTGCTTCCGCTGCGAGGTCCGCCCATTCCCTGACGGACATCTTTCCGGAGAGTATCTCCGGATACAGCGATACGGGCAGACAGCTCAATTTCACAGGCGTTCCTTATAAAAGCAGAATATATATTCACCTTGACATATATCCATAATTACAAAAAGTCCGTTTATTCCAGGCCCAGGAGATATTCATCGAACTCGAGCATGGTCGACGCAACGTACGTTGCGCAGTTTATCCAGCCTTCTTTGCCGAGAGCTTCCGTATACCAGTACGTGGGATAGCGCCCTGTCTCTGTATCCTGGACAACGGTCACTGTGTCTGCCATTGCCCGTGCCTTCTCAATGTAGATATCCTTCCCTGTCACGGAATGGGCTTTGACCCAGGCTGAGATCATAATGGCCGTGCTCGCGCCTATCGGTATGTAGCACTTGTACTGCTCGAGAGAGCACGGAGTGATCCAGCTTGGGGGATCACACGTATGATCGGGGGCCGGCCGTTCCCAGACCACGAACTGGTCCTCGGCAAAACGAAGGATCTCCTCTGCCAGGTCCGCGTAGCCTGCATCATCCCCGGTGTGATCCAGCAGATAGCATGCAACTGCAGTTGCATGCCCCTTTGCCAGGTTCGAGTAGTCCTTGCTGAGCGGGGAGTCCTCAAACTGTCCCTCCCAGTGGAAATCCCTGAGCGGGTTGTCACACATCCACTGAAAAGCAGCGTCGCGGCTTTGGGCAAACCGTGAACGCCCGTGACCCGTAATCAGTTTTTCAAAGAGAGAGATGATCCCGGTCGGCATACACTCGTTGTCGCTCGCCCGTTCACCGGTCGCGGTCATTGTCTTGAGCGGCCAGCTTCCGGACGGCAGCTGGTGCATGACATAGGTGTCTGCTATCCGTTCCGCAGCTTCGAGGAACCGGTTCTCCGGCCTGGCTTCATGGAGTCTCAGATATGCGGCTGCAGCCTCGGCAGGATAGATCATCATGATTTGTCCCTTGTCCATGTAGCGGTCCGTCTCGCGGTCGTCCGCATAGGTGGGCGGGAAGAATTCAAAGGGAGCCCCTGCCGGTTCGCTGATCCCGATAAGGTACTCCGCGGCCCTGACCGCAATATCCAGAGCATCCGGCTTCTCACAGACTTCTGAATAGATCGCCATACTTCTGATCACGGCCCCGACTATCTTTGAGGGATAGCAGTAGAGTTCGTACGCCGGGTCGGGGTCCCCCTGCGTCAGCCACCGCTGATAGTGGGGCCTGGAATACAGATAATCCAGTGCCCTGCGTGCGCTCTCTGCATACCCGCAGGCCGGGGCACGGCTGCTGCCGCTGAATCCGGCAGCCCTGTAGAATGTGCGCGACCCGGCTGTGCCCACGGCATCCCCTGCCGCATCCAGCCCCTCAACGGTCAGTGAAATATTCCCTACCGGAATCTGTTCCCAGACAGGAGTCAGGGGAGCCCACGGTTCATGCGACGTGAATGCGTATTCATCTCCTTCCTCCGTTTTGCAGACGAACCGATACGATTCAGCGCCCTTTACTTCGGACAGGCCGAATGACGGCACGTACATGAAGCGGAACGCATGTCCGTTCCAGAAGGGAGACTTCCCGGGTATGCCCGGACGTATCGGCGTAAGGTATTCTTCTTTCATTCTGGCGCATCTCCCCAGTCACGGACCTTTACAAGGGCTCCGCCCTGCAGCGCGGATTCATGGGCGGCAACTCCGGCGGCCACATATCTGGCAGCTTCCCAGGCATTGACCGCGGGCAGCCGGCCGCAGGCGCAGGCATCGACAAATTCATGGACAAGATAGGCATGGGAGCCGCCGTGTCCTCCAAGGTCGGCGGCAAGTTCTTCCGGCAGCGGATCCCTGCACTCGTTGACATCGACCTCTTCATCATCCTCCTTTGTGATCCACCTCCCTCCCTGCCTGCCGAACGTGAATGACGCCTCCGTTCCGAGCACACGGGTAATCCCTTCGTGCTCTGTATGGCCGGTCCTTCTGAACTCGTTGATGCGTGCGATCGCCCCGTTGCTCATCCTGAATATCGCCGTCTCATTGCTTAAAACATTCCCTGAAACCGAATCTTTCCTGAAATATTCATCATCCGGATACACGTAGCCCAGACAGGAGACTTCTGTCATGTGCGCTCCCATGACCGATATCGGGGCGGACGTGGAATGTGTCGGGTAATGCATGGGCGCCCCTCCGCCGCGTTCGATTATCTGATCCCAAGTTGCATTCCTGCGGTTCATATTCACTTTGATAAGGTTGCAGCTGGGGAGAAACGTGTCATGCAGGTACTCGGCCTCAAAAAGGACGATCTCCCCGAATGCGCCTTCGGACGCTTTCCTGCGGCAGAACACAGTCGGGGAACGGAAAAAGGTCGTTTCAGCCATCATGTAGTACTGCCCGGTTTTTGTAACAGCATCTATCAGTTTGTCGCACCACTCGAGTATTTCGTCCCCGTCAGCGGTCTCCGACGTAATGATCGGAACAGCGCTCAGGACATGCTTGCCCGATTCCATTACCTGGATAGCCTGCGGCGTATGGAGCCAGGGCTGGGTGAATATGGCAATCGCATCACAATTCGATGCACAGATCTCGTCTAAACTGGCATAGGTCTCGTCAATACCGAATTCCGCTGCGCGCTCAGAAAGTTTTTTCGGATCCAGGTCGCACAGTGCCACCCTGCTCACATCAGGATGGTCCTGAAAGGATTTGATAAAATGCTTTCCGAACTGGCCCACACCGACGATCCCCGCACTGATACTCTTTTTCATGCTTTTCCCTTTCCTTTCTTACATTGTTTCAAGCTGTGACCATCCCTTTTCATAAAACTGGGACAGTGTCCGCTGAACCGGGCCGAAACCGATGAATTCCTCCGGCCCCATGCCGTCCGGCTCGAATGCCCGTACAAACTCCGGCACGTCCTTCAGCCTCCCGATCACATCCTGCGCAACCGGATCGTGTATGCGTTCCGGATCCCTGGGTATGTCCGGCTTCAGCAGCATGGCCTGGTATTTCGGATGTATGGACATGATCAGCTCAGCACCTGCGAGTTCCTCCATGTGGTAGGTTCCCCGCAGGGCCGCAATGATCAATCGGGCCCTGTAGCCACGCTCCTTAAACACGGAATATGCACGCTTTGTAACTGCCAGGCCTGCCTGGATGATGTCGGATTCCGATATATCCTTATCCATGCCCGCGTCCTTGACCACGTCCCGCACATAGTCATCCAGCCTTCCGATCATAATGACGGCAAAGCATCTGCCCGGCTTGTTCCCCGTGTGCCCGGCCCGTTCGCACGCACGCGTGTAGCGTTCCGCAACCGCGATCACCTGGGGAAGAGAAAAACTCACTGTAGCGGTTACCGTGATCCCCTGCGCGCAGCAGTCTTCCAGCACGTCCAGGCCGGCTGCTGTTGCAGGGAGCTTGACCGCTATGTTCGGTGCCCACGCATGGAACCGTTCCGCCATCCGGGCCATGGCCTCCCGGTCACCGGCCTTTGACGGGTCCACCTGTGCGCACACATACCCGTTGTCTCCTTCGGACCTTTCATATTCATGCTCGAACATCTTTGCAGCATTCCTGACCACCGCACGCAGAAGATGCTCGGCATGTTCCGGCGGCGAATCAGAATGCGAGGCATCCTCCAGCACGCCTGCCCATGCATCAGGGCGGGAGCACAGTGCTCTGTGTGTCAGTACCGGGTTCGTTGTCACACCCGTAGCACCGCGCGAAAGGCCCGCTGTGAGCTCATCGGGATCCCCGGAATCATGCCACCACATTGTAGGGGTTTCCCCGGCAAGCCAATTCAGATATCCGCCATTCTTCATATTCTGTTCCCTTTCCCTTAAAGCCTTCTCAGCCCCAGGCCGCCGCCGACCTCGATCTTCGCACCAGTCGAATAGTCCAGATCACCTTTGGCACAGGCGGACACCAGACGGGCCACATCCTCCGGTTCGCCCCACCGGCCCGTTATAAGCCACCCGCCGGCGGCGATCTTCTCATCGATCTTTTCGCTGTGCCGGTCGGCCATATCCGAATGTATCACTCCGGGACTGATCTCGATCACCGGTATATCATATTCGCCCAGCCGGTGCGCATACAGACCGGCAGCCATGCCAAGCCCGGCCTTTGTCAGACAGTATTCCGCGCCGCGGGGATTGGACATATACCCCTGTACCGAGGTGATGAAGACGATCCGCCCCTGCGGAATGGTGCCGTCCTTCTTCCAGCCGATCATGCGCTTGGCGACCTGCTGCGTCAGGAAATAGGGCCCTTTCAGATTAACAGCCATGATCCGGTCATACCGCTCCTCATCCGATTCCAGCATGTCAAGCCCTTCCGCCTCAATACCGGCATTGTTGACCAGCAGGTCTATCCGTCCGAAATGTTCTTCAACGAACCGGATCATTGCCACTCTGTCTTCAGAAGAGGATATGTCCGCCCTGAATACTTCAGCACAGCCCCCTTCATCTTCTATAATCTGTTTTACCTGATACGCGCCCGTTTCTGTTACTGAAGGGTCCGCCTGAATACCGTTTATAACAAGGCTGAAGCCGTCCGCTGCAAGCCTCAGGGCAATGCCCCTTCCGATACCCCGGGAAGATCCTGTAACCAGTGCGACAGGCGTATCTGACGTTTTCATTGTTTATTTCTCCTTCACAGGATGTGACTGTTCCGAAAACACAGGACCATGTATGTTTTTGGAAGACCGGATTTCATCCAGGATGTTCCGGATATGATCCCTCACAGCTGCTTCTGCAGCATCAGCGTCGCGTGCTTCAATTGCCTCTATGATCGGCTTGTGTGCGGAAGCGATCCATATAATGGAGTTATTCCTGATCGCACGCTCATGCTCGATCCTCGCCAGGGCGAGTTTTGTCATGACAAGGAGCATATTCGCATTCATCATGCGGACGATATACGAATTGTCACAGTTGAACAGTATGTACTGGTGAAACTGAAAATCATGCTGGGTTGCGAGCGCGATATCCTTGTCCCGGGCAGACGCTTCAAGCTCAGAGTATACGCGGCGCAGGCCGTCTATCTGGGCCTGATCCCCCCGTTCCGCCATGGATCGTGCAGCGACCATTTCCAGGCCTTCCCTGACTTCGTATAATCTCCAGACATCTTCCAATGTGTATTTCACAACGCGGTACACATGATTGGCACGGCCCTGGATCAATCCCTGGGCCTCGAGAGCTCTGAGCGCTTCAGTGACCGGTGTGCGGCTCACCCTGAACTCCTGCGCAATGTCCCCGGCAACCAGCGCTTCACCGGGTGCCAGTTCACGCCGTGCTATTTTGTCAATGATCCCGTCATAGACTTTCTGTCTGAGTGATTTTTTTCTCATGAGTTATGTCAATACCTCCGTCAATCTCATTCTGTTATCATACGAACATAATTGCATGCTTTATTCCATGCAATCTTCCATGCACTTATTGTACACTATAAAAAATGCCTGTCAAGTACTTTTTTTAAAAAATTTATAAACACACCCATTGTAAGCTTTTTTGTGCCTTTGGGGCTAATATTATGAATATTTCGGCCCTTTATGTGTCGTGTTCAGCGTCTTGTTCAACGGTGCCCTTCTGCGGAAAGCGGATATCACAGTAACAGAAGCCTGTCTTCCTCCTCTCTTCCTGTTCCCGAACCCAGGATTCCACACCGATCTCCTTAAGGCGTTGACCATCGGCGATCAGGTTGGGATAGCGCCGCGCAATACCATCGATATGCTTGCATGGATAGTCGGCGCAGAGCGGACAAAGCTCCGTTCCCCTTTCCTTCGCACATGTCCGTATACCGCATCCCGGATCACCGCACCCTTGGCGACAGTCAGGGCATTCCTCCTCGAATCCGGCAAGCTTGTTGAGGGTGGCCCAAAAGGTCTTGAAGTCCTGTACGATGTACTCGCCAAAGTCCTCCCAGCCGTCAGCTCTGAGCGTATCCCTGAGCACAACCGCAGTCTGCGGAATTCTCGATTTGTTTGCAGTACAGCCCGCAGTATGTCACGTTCTGCACATCACTCATTTTATCTCCTTATATAACGTTGCAGGTCAGGCGTGCTGTCAAGCGTCGCCTGCACCTGATGGTTAGCCGTCTCTTTCGTTGTCTGAGCCCACCCGGGTCCAATCAAAAACCGTAAACAGTCCATGAGCTTGTTTGTTGAGCAAGTCCTGGTATGCGGTCTGGGCTTCGCGTGGTTCCTTTCGCACAATCAGGTCCTTGTCGACGTCTATGCGGCCGGATGCCAGCCAATCGAGTGCCGTGTCGAAACCGGAATGGATGCTGTGCGGAGCGAAATCCGCAGAATGATGCGGAAGTTCCCACTCCCAACCGCTGCGCAGTACCACATACTTGTGAAAGACGAGAGACAGCACATCGTAGGCAAAGGCGTCCGTGTGGCGACGCCATGGGACGCCGACCAGCACAACTTCCCCCCGTTTCCTCACCACACGGCAGGCATCCAACACGGCTTGCTCGTGCCCGGAACATTCCACAACCAGCGCAATCGTGCCGGCGACGCTTGAGTCATCAAAGGGCGTCTTCTCATATACAGTCCGGATGCCGGACTGCTCAACCAAGTTTCGGCGGTCTTCATTGGGCTCGACAACCGAGACTTCATATCCGCTGAGGGCGAACATCTGGGCGGCAAGGAATCCGACCGGGCCGGCACCTGTGACCATGACCCGGTCCCCGGGACACGCAGTCGTAGTCATCAACGTGGTCATGGACACGCCCATCAGGCGTGCCAGAACCGCCTTTTCAGGTGGAAGGTCTTCAGGAACCGGGCGCGCCGCGCGTGCATCCACCTGCTGAAAACTGCGGTGCGGCCCCATACAGAAGCACACATGACCTTCGGAAATGCCCTCGACTTCGGTCCCGATTTCTTCCGCCTCGAAAACGGACGCATATCCAGGAAATGATGGAAATGTTGTTCCCGTGTAGTTGTAAGCCAGCTCTGTTCCCGCGCTAACGAGAGTAAAAAGCGTTTTGCCTCTGACCTCATTGGGGCCGAGGGCCTCGGGGGCCGCAACTTCAACCACTTCGGCATGCTCTTTGGCCGTTATGGAGATAGCGCAGTATCTCATAGCGAGATTCCTTCCTTGGCGGCAACGCCCCGAATATGGGAAGCCGCAGCACGATATTCTTCTTCGTTGGGAAGGTGCTCGAGCATCAGAGGGACGTTGGCATCCAGGCGACTCAAACCTCTCAGGAAGGTCGGAAAATCAAGGTTCCCCTGGCCCGGCCTGACCTCATCAAGATGAACCGTCAGGTTATCGCGCAGAAGGATATCTTTCGCGTGACATGACTTGATGTGTTTGCCAAGCTTTTCGAAACACTCTTCGATCAGGGATCCGTTCGAAAAATAACGCTGCGGACTGCATACCAGATTCACCGGATCAAGGTGAACGCCGAATCCCTTCCGATCGATAGCCTTTATCAGTCTCAGGTATGCGTCCGGCGAATCCGGGTACATCCACGGCATGGTCTCCAACGTGTAGAACGATCGTGTCGGTTTGACGGTGTCGATGATATCACGAACCATAACCACGATCCGGTCGAAAGTGTCCTCCGTCAGATTCGCTGCGTTGGGGCCGTCCCACTTCTTGCCACAGGATCCTGCGATATTCACGCAGCAACGCGCGCCAATCCTGTCGGCGAGCGCAAGAGATGCCTTGCATTTCTCCCGCGCCGCATCGGCATCCGCCGGATCGGGGCCGAGCGGGTTGCTCCACGCACCCGCCTCTGCGATGACAATATCAGCTTTGCTTGCCACGTCAGCGTACGCTTTGATGGTTTCATCGTCTGCGTCCGGGGCGACGGGACAGAATGCTGCCCTGTAGCCTGCAGCGTTGACAGCAGCAGCCCAGGATTCCGGGCTGTCGGGCTCGGAAAATATCGGTCCACCTAATCTCATACGGTCATTTCCTTCCGGCTAACTATTTATTGTGTCCCCAGCGATCCTTCGACTTCGCTCAGGACAAGCATTGTTTTACCTTTCTCGCTAAAATATTACATTTTTGAAGGGTTTTGTCAATTATAAAGATGAATTTTCTTTAAAAACTCCAAATAACGGTTACACATTTAACAGAATTCGGCTATTATGTAACCAGTGACGCTGTTCGTAATTTTCCAGGCCTACGAGAACAGGATAGATTAGTTAATTAGTTAACAATGTCCCCTTTGGCACTCCCTGGTTCGGCAGTCCTTTCATTGTCTATTTCCATGCGGTAATAATGGATCTGAGGATTAGGGTAGAGTTGATCGCCTTCCACGGGTTTATACCGCGACAGCTTGCCCCAGACCTTTACATCAATCCCCTTTTTTGAAAACCTCTTGACTCCAGACTTGAGGAGCAAATCCCTTGCAGTACCTTTTCTTCCATCGCGTTCTGTCTGAGCCCAACAATAGACCACGGTGTTCCCAATTTTCAACACGGGAAGTTTCGACGAAAAAAGCTTGGCCCGGAGCATGACTTCCTTTCCCATTGCCGAATCCAGATCCTTCTCGTTCTCAATCACGACTATACGCTGCTGAGTGGCTTGATGACAACCTGCTCCTCCAATGAGTGCTGCTAAGACTGCACTCTGCAACCCTCGAACTACATAATGCATACTTGTGGACATCCGTAACCTCCTTTCATTTCCTGCCTAACTATTTAGACGGTGGGCGCCGCAGTCCCTGGCCTTTCCGTTGTATGCGGCGATGGCAGCCATTATCTACTTGGAGCTTCCTTTCTTGACAATACAGCATAGCAGCGAACGCGCCGCGATAACGGTTCTGTGATCCCCGCTTCCGAACGTAACGGGCCTGCCTGTAGCATATTTCGAGCGTTCCGTGGTAACATTCTCAATGACTGTGCCTTTCTGAAATTGAGTGAATTTCAGGTTGACCGGCATACTCGTTTGTCCCGTGTTCACAATGAAGACTGCCAGCCGGTTCTTGTCCGCGTCCCTGACCCCCATCACCTTCACGTCCTGTCTGTTTGACGTTGCCCGGATCCTCACGGCGCCGGGTCTGATATTCCTGTAAAAGTGCTTCAAGAAGAAATACCGCCAGGGAAACGTGTATTTGTCTTTGTCCGGATAGACCGTAATCAGGCCGCTGCTCTCCTTCTGCCCTTTCTGTCCCTTGGGCGTGTCGAGAGCAACAAAGCACCAGTGGAACCAGGCGTTGATACCCAGCTCAAAGTCCTCGATCACCTTGCAGGCCCATTTCACCCCGTTCTCATAATGCGGGACGATCTCTCTGTGATCGCATTGCTCGGTAAGCCACAGGGGCAGCTTCTTTTCTCTGACAAATGTCAGCACTTCCGTTCGGCCCTTCACGCCCTTGTAGTCATGTGTGGTCACCAGTGAAAACGGGAGATCCCCTGTCTTTCGGAACGGATTGAGATACTGGGCGGTCTTTGCCCAACCCACACCGTCGGAAAGGGCAAGCTGCACGCTCACCTTCCGTTTGCTGAGGTACGACTGAAGATATTTCGTGAATTCGGCCAGCCCGCGCGGGCTGAATCTGCAGCCATAAACCCCCATGACGGTCGGCTCGTTCTGAACGGACAACCAGTCGAATCGGATTCCAGCCTTTGTGCGGAACCGGATCAGGTATTCCGCCAGGTACCTGCAGTAGGCTTCCCGAAAGCCCTTTTTCAGCCTGCCCTTTCCGGTCGGGGTCGATACGGTCTTCATCCGCAAGGGCGGCGTCCAGACACACGCCATGAATCTCTCAACGCCTCGCTTTTTTGCAGCCTTCAGGAGTTCAAGACGGACAGGATCGTAGTTGATGTTGTATTTTCCCGGTTCGGTCTCAAAACAGGTGCCGTCTTTCATCACGTGTATGCGGTGCCGGAAGATGCTGATCTTCAAATCGCTGAACAGGCAGTCGTAGATCTTCTCGCGGCGCTTCCGTGACATCGAGGCCATCTGCTGCGGGCCGGGCCCGTCCGAAAGCCCCATCCCGTCTATCTTCTGGAAGGCTACCGTTGAGTCTACGGTGATCTCAACACTGTCATTTGCCATGGTTCTCTCCACACCAAGGATCAGGAGAAAAACGAAGAACAACAGAAGGTGCGGGCGGGATGCGCCTTGACCTGATAGAGTCTGTATCGTCTTACCGGAATTGTCAACATCACCTTTGATCTTGCACATAGGACCTCTCTTTCCAGAAACAGATATGTGTTCATGACAACGAAAAAAGTGACTGATCTGATGAAAGCCGAAGGCTGTAATCAGATTCAGTCGACTGTCTGGTTAGAAATTAAGGTTCTGATCCTTCAACCAATCCATGGAATATGCCCTAACATGCAAGTCAGCATAAAGAGCAATTACAGTATGTTTTCGTATATCCATCCAATCATCAATATACCACCAAGGAAGATCAATCTCTGAAGATATCAAATATGCAATAATTGTCTCTGGAGGTGTGTCGTTGGGAATGAATTCGTAGTTTGCATGCAATATATAGCTATATGGATATTCCCGTTTTACATTCGGAGTCCAGGCTTGGGATATTTCAATGCCAATTATTTCGTCATCTTTAGATTTAATATGCTTGATTCCGTTTGAAAACAGACCTCTTCCCAAAGCTTCTTTATGAGCCATACATGACGTTTCAGCTTGGAATTTCAACCATATATGCATGCCTGCATAGATAATGAATAAGACTAGCAATGCCAAACTGGAAATAATCAGATATTTTGTTTTCATGTTATTTCTAACTACTTATTGTGTCACCAGCGACATTGTTTTACCTTTCTCGCTAAAATATTACATTTTTGAAGGGTTTTGTCAATTATAAAGATGAATTTTCTTTAAAAACTCCAAATAACGGTTACACATTTAACAGAATTCGGCTATTATGTAACCAGTGACGCTGTTCGTAATTTTCCAGGCCTACGAGAACAGGATAGATTAGTTAATTAGTTAACAATGTCCCCTTTGGCCGGAATAATTGTTTTGGGTGGATTCTTATCTTCTGTTTTTCCCTTGAATATCTTGTCTAATTTAATATTTATGAATTCACCACTGCAGGCAGGTATTGTATTACATGCAAGGTATAACTCATTTGTCTTTGGCCGAAATACCATCGACTGGATATTGATATCTGATATGGCAGTCTTTTTTAAAAGCTTAATGGAGTCTTCTATCGTTATATGTTTATCTGTATACACAAACAATTGAGTCAGTATGTTATATCGCCGGCATCTTCCCCTGTAAACAGCCATTTTATCTAATACAAAGTGATTTGTTGCGTATATGTATTCCCCTTCAGGCTTTCTTAATATCATTTTCTCCGGATCAATTTCTGCCACACAGGCTTTGCCCTCTTTTTCAACCATCATGAGATTATTACCGCCAATATATTGCTGTCCTTTTAATATTTGCTCTGCTCCATCAATCGTAGAACATTGTTCAAGTATCTGCCTAAATGCAAGACTTGAGGGCATCGGATTTGGAGCAATTTTCATTATGTCATTATACGCCAGCATGTTCGCAACACAGAAACCATCTTTATTTATTCCAGAATATAAACCCGAAAAACCGACAAAGCATGGTGCGGCGAACTGCTTTTTTCCTTCAGGTTTATAAATAATCAATATCCCAACCTTATCAGCAATACCCATTGAATAAAAATCAAGATTTCTTCCAAATATCGGGGCTTTATCAAACGATCTTTTTCCCCATACTGCAAATGTGCTACATCCCACATTGAAAACATCCCCAAAACAATTTATAAATAGCAGTGTTTTGTATGCAACACCAGACTCTTTGACAATAGCCTTCATTTCTTCTTTGTACTCTTTCGGAATGTTTTTATCCAGGGTATCTGCAATACGCCGTATGACAAGGCCCCTTAGTCCCAAGTCTAATATTTCTTTATTAATATGTTTTTCAATCTTTCTCAGAACATCCTTTAATATGTGCCCATATTGTTCACCCATCTGTTCAGGGGTTCCAGCTAATTTCAATATTGGAACTCCATTAACCTGTTGAAGAGAACCCCCTTTATATGTTACCGGTGTGTTAAATCTTCGTTTTGCGATTTGCTGAAGTGTCTCTTCTGCTTTAAGGTGTAAATTGACAATTAATATAAGTATTAAAATGAATCTAAATATCTTCTTCATTTTTATCCTTATTCGCATAACGTCACTTTTCAGCGGGCGCGGCTTTTTGCGCTCCGCTGTAAAAGCCTTGCTAGCCGATTTCACCTTTCGCCTGCATTTTTAACCAATTCATATAGCCAGAAAAAGAATTCATTTCGCACCTTTTCAATATGCAACGCTTCTTTGTAATCTAGTATTGCTGTGTCTTGATGCTTAAATTTTTCTGGTTCAACCTGCAAGGCATAAGAATTGACTTGTCTTTTCCAGAACCACTCTGCACAACAGAATTGAATGTTTTCCGGATCGATAGCCGTGATTTCCTTTAATACCTCAAACAGCCATCTTCCCGAAGCACTGTTCTCAATGCAGAATGCAACATAGGCGATCCTGTATTCCACTTTGGCAATGATTTCTTTTGTCGGCAAAGGATCAAGGTTATGAGTATCTTTTTGACCTTCGTAGACAAAGTGACCATAACAACTTTGCAGAGTGAAACAACAAGGTAATTTGTTATACCCATTGATGAGGTCTACAATAGGCATGTCAATCATGTCATCGTTGAGATCGAATAAAATCCTTTGTTTTTGCACTTGATAATGCGGATTTTCCACTATTTCTTTCAATTCAATAAAAGTTTCCAATTATTCTATCCTCTATACGATGAGATCCATTTTTCCTACGGCTACCGGTCGCATGTGCTCCCCTTAAACTACTCTTTGACTATAAATATTATCCGCATTGCCGTTTTTGTCAAATATATTTACATTTATATCTAAAAAAGGGACAGGAGACATTTATAAGATTTTTCCTGGAATTTATTTCGCTTTGTTTTTGCTACGGCTTATGTTCAAAATTCTGATCTTTTTGCCTTGCTATCCCTTCTTCAGTTACCTTTATTATACTATTTTTCTTTTTATAAAGTGCATTAGCTACACTTCCCCTGTTCCTTCTTCTGAAATTATTTTCTTAGTGTAAGCCCGTATTAAGCCGAAAGCTACGGCACTCCCCCCGTGTGCAGCTTGTGGTTGAGACTGAACAGGCTTGTCTGGTTTGCCCCTCCCTCGTGGATCCATTTCTCCTTGTGTCGATCCTGCTTTTCTCCTGTGTATCCAGGATTTATGTGCTCTTCGTACAGCTTCTCAGCAAATGCTGTACTCCCTACAAACCGGCTCCGTGAGTATTCCCATATCCGTTTGTTGAATATGCCACGCTCTGGCTGTATCCCGTATTTTCTGAGCTTCCGCTCCATTGCCTGGGTCACCTCCAACTTTACACCTGATGAGGGCGTTTTGCCCCTTTCCGTGTCTTTGCTCCCCACACTGTATACATAGGCTTTGTACGTTTTGTATATCTCCTGTGTAAATGCTTTCCGGTCCCGCAGTTGTGGGTTTACCGTGCTTATTGACAGCCCTTCCTCAAGAAGGTCTATGTCTACAAGATTGTCTTTGTTCCCATGCTTTAAGTGATTCAAACTGCAGTATGGGTAGTCTTCGGGCTTTTCTGACATTGATGCGCGAAAGCTGTTCAGCTCGATGTATGCTGCTCCGGTGAGCACAGATACCCCCCTCTCAAATATGGTGCTGTGAAATCTCCCCTGCCACATGGTCCCTGTCTTTCCCGTGTACCGGTTGTAGGCTTTGGTCATGAGAAGGTTCAGACGCTTCATGAAGCTTGATACGTCTGTAAGCTCTTTGACAACGTATTGCCTGTATGCTTCTATGTTCGGGTTGAGCTGGTATTCTTTTTTATGGTAACTGTTCCACCGCTCCATGGCGTCTTTTTCGTCTATGTCTGACTGGTCCTTAAATACCGCTAAAAGATGCGTGTGATTCGTCATCGCGCTGAAACTGGGGTATTTTACATAGTATAATGTTTTCAAGGCTTTCAGTTTGCGAATAAATGTCTGTTTCATGTAATTATCCAGCCAGTATTCCGCACCCGCTGTCCTGCTTATCAGATGATATGCAGCTGCGTATCCGGCTGCCTTGATCCTGGGTTTACGGGCCATTCATTTTCTCCTAAATTATTTTTGTTTTTATGATTTTTTCTTTTTTCGCCACTTATTTCCAGATTTTCGAAAGTTTTCTACTGATTTTTACTCATATTGAAAAATATTAGCATATCATACTCTCCAAATATTTCAAGTTATTTTTTATAACTTGTCCCCTCTTTTTTAGTGATTTTCAACTTGACTTTGATGGGGAATGGAATAAAATAGTTTTTAGCACAATGGACTCATGCCTCTACTTAAAAAAATTCTTGCCGCTTTTTGATTTCTGCGGGTATTAATATATGAAGCCCTGAAAAGGAGGGGTTTTTATGAACGAGATGGACTTTCTTGCGGAATATGCCTCCGAAAAGTCGGAAACCGCATTCGCGGCGGTTGTCGAGCGGTACGCAGGGCCGGTTTATTCGGCCTGTTTGCGGCGATTGAGAGGTGACGCCGAACAGGCGGAGGAAGCCGCCCAGGCCGTATTCATCCTCTTGGCCACGCAACCGGAAAAAGTAGGGAAAACCGGAAATCTTGCCGGCTGGCTCCATCGAATGTGCGGTTTCACCGTCCAGCACCTGAAACGCGAGGCCGTCCGCCGAAAAAAACGCGAAATCGAATCGGCGAAACGGAGGTCCGAAATGAAGCAAAAAGACCTTGCCTGGGAAAATATACAATACGAACTCGACGAATGCCTGGACAAACTCCCGGCCAGGCAGCGCGACGTCCTGCTGCTGTTTTATCTCCAAGGATACAAACAGGCCGAAATCGCTACCATGCTCGATTGCGGTGAGCGCACCGTGCGGGACAGACTGAAAAAGGGACTCGAAAACCTGCGGCAATTCCTTGCATCCAGGGGCACGGTGACTTCGGCGGCTGTTCTGGGAACGATCCTATTGGAAAAAACACTCGAAGCCGCCCCGGCCCTGCTTGTTTCGAAAAGCATAACTGCCGGCGTAGCCGCGGTATCGGGAGCAACCGCCGCAAGCGCGACAACATCAACCGCCTTAATCGCGAAAGGAGTAATGAAAATGCTTTTCTGGACAAAAGTAAAAACCGTCGCAGTCTCAAGCGCAATCATCGTTTCCATATCGAGTTTAATACCGGTTGCGGTGAATCTGGCGACAGCGAGCGATAAACCGGAGCCGGAGAAAACCGTCGAGATAACAACGGAGAAAAAGGAACAGGGAACGCTGGTGAACGGGATCCTCTTCGAACCGGTGGTTCCGGACCGCTTCTGGGTTGCCTGGTATAACCAAGGGGCAGACGAAAGCATCCCCACTATAAACTTCCGTGTGACCAACAAGCTCAGCAAGCAGATCTGTCTGAATCGTTGTCTGCTGACACTTCATCTGGCCACTACAGATGGCAGATCCTTCAAACGTATGACAGACTTCCGTGGAAATGAGAAGCAGCACAAGGAAGATTTTTTGTTTTTGAAGTCAGGAGAAAGCGCCTTGCTCAAGCCGGCCTGGACCTCTAAGGCTTTGGGCGCGAGCCTTGGTGCCAGCAAAACGTGTCGCTTTAGGTGGAGGGATGGCCTCGGCAACAGATGGTATCACGATTTGGCCCTCGGCAAACACAAGTTGATCCTTGAGTATTATTCTGAAACGGAAGAGGGAAGCTACTGGGATAATGATAAGGAAACAAATATTTCGGTTCCTATCTGGAAAGGCAGAGCAAAAAGCAAACCGGTTATGGTCAGAATAGCCAAGGGCATGAGGGGCAGTATCCGCCACATCGCAGCAAACCACTTGAAGGCAGAAAGGAATCTGGGGCGTTTGGGATGCCTGGCTATTCGATCGGAATCGCGGTTGCAAATGATCCGACGCACATTAGGAGATCTCGGCCTGGCGTTCAATGAAACCTTATCGCCAAATTTTCAGAATGAGATGATCGTGTGCCTTGTTCGAGCAGGCGATTTCGGTTCGGAACTGAATTTCACAGAATTATCCCCAGGCAAAAAAATATCTTCTATGCAATTCAGATGTGACTTCTATCCCATCGGGAAGAATAACCCGGAATGGGAGTTCATTGCCGTGGCTGTCCCGAAATCGGAACAGATTGAAGTGTCGGGCCTCATGGTTCCCCCCGGTTTCGATCCTGCTTCAACCTCCTGGCGGCCTGCAGATGCCACTCATTATCGGTGGACAATCGGCCCTAAGGGGGGCGACGTCGTCGACGGCCTCCAGGGATACATAGAAGCACAAAGGAAAACGATCAAACCTGGCGAAGATATTAGACTGAATTTCATCCTGAAAGCCGTTGACGAAAAACAAAAAGAACCGATCTATGTGTGGGACAATTTCTATGCAGGTTATCGAAACGATGCTTTTATTGTCAAGTCTCCCGACGGAAAAATCCATTTGCTCAGACGCAAAGTCCAAAAAGGATGGGACAAGTGGGCACCGCGCGCCGTTGATATCAGGCCGGGAAAGCCGTTTATGCTTGGTCAGGATGGCGTTGCGTTCCCCAAACGGCTGAAAAAATGGCTAGGCCTGGACACTGACCAACCAGGAATATACACAATTTACGGACTTTACATGGAAGAGGGCGGCAAGGGCCAGGGTGGGACCGCTGACCGTTTCAGGAAAACCGACTTCTGGGGCGGGAATATTGCGACGAATACTATTGAAGTGGAGGTGAAGTGAAGGAGGATGTCCCCTTCATGGTTTTACCATACTGATCAGGTCTTCAGCCCACGACTCCAAGGTCAGCCGGTTGTCCTCAGAAGCGAGCGCTTCGCCTTTTTCCCGGGCAAGGATCCTGCATGGCGGCAGCACAGACGCGCCGAACCAGCCGATGCATCCCAGGATCCGCTCGTGGGATTCCCAGCATCCATCATCCCCTGCGACAGAGAGCAAGGCCGCCTTGACGCCGCTTAGGCTGCTCCTCACAACGAAGTACCCGTGCGTTCGATCGATGAACGCTTTCATCTGCGACGGAGGACCGTGCCAGTAAACGGGCGCGGCCATGATCACCAGGTCGCTGTTCCTCATCTGCTCCCAAATCTCCTCAAAGTCATCATCCTGGATCGCACAGTGCTTTAGGCTCATACACGCGCGACACCCCCTGCACGGTTTGATGTGGACGTCTCGTATGTGGAGCGTGTTTGTCTCCCATCCTGCATTCGTGAATTCGCTGTCCAGGAAATCCACGCAATCGTCCGTATTCCCGCCCGCCCTTGGGCTTCCTGACAACAGAAATGCGGTGCTCATTCTGAGTTCCCTTTCTACCCACGAACGTTACGGCTCACTGGCCGCTGTGGTGCCCTTCATCGCCAAAAAGGTGCCTCACCGGTCCAGTGCAGCCGTTGGTTCGGCATTAATTGTCTACAAGAGAGATTATTGTTCATTTACAGGCGCAAAGGCAATGGACAAGTGCATTCAATAGTTCACCAGTTCTCACTTTAATTTGTACTCAACCACAGAAGACTCCACGACGTTTCCTCCTGAATCAAGCGTTGTTAACATTATGCTTTTCACGACAGAACCATCATGATACAGAAGCAATGTGTCACGATTCTTCAATATGAAGAAACTATACTGAAGCCCAGAATCAGGTTCCAAAGGAATCACGTCTTTTTCCGCAACTGAGACATAAAATCATGCATGAAACTAATTAGCAAATCTCAAAGCAGTACAAGCTAAAAAAGCATCCTGTGGTTCTCGTTCAATCTCCAACGACTTGTTATAAGCTTCTTTAAACCTTTGTCCTTCTTGGTGCTTTATATACAAACCAATCATCTTTGGTTATTTCATGAAAATAGTCTGCTTCATCAATTAATATCTTAGCAGCTGTTTTTCTTACCGCAGCAATTTCCACCCTTACACCTTCCCCTTTCAGATGTATAACCAAATCCACAAAATCCGAATCCCCTGACATAATTATAATGGTGTCAACCTTTGAAGCAAGTTGCGTTGCTTTGATGGAAAGTGGAATATCGGCAGATTTATGACACGTAACAACAGAGCCATAATAGTTTTCATGTAATCTTTCAGCGAATTTCGAAGATATGAACTTACCTTCCCTAAAATAAAGCAGCCTGTTTAACCCTCTATCATTTAGCAATTTCGGGATCAACTTGTCAAAATTGATCATTGCGTTTTTTGTTTTAGAGAGTTCATGGATACTCCGTTCAATATTGTTCCCATCGCATAGTATAGCTACCGATTGATTAATTAAAACATTCTCCATAATTATTCCTTATATATAACGATAAGGGTGAGGCATTTGCACACAGCGTGTGACAGTACCCCGATTGATCTTGACCCGGATGTTATGCCTTCTTAATTTATTTATTTCTTTTCTCTCTCTTCTTTTTCCGTTTCTCCTTAAGTGTCAACTTTGCCTTTTTTTGTTTTTCTTTTCTGAACTTGTCTTTCTTTCCTTTGTCCGCCATGTCACTTCTCCTTGTTTAATTTGTCTCAATCAAATAAAACATCTGCCGGGTTCTTTAATTTTCCAATCGTTCTTAAAATCTTCATGGAGCTTATTATATCGAATCTCAACAGTCCGAATAGATTTGATTTCTGAGTGAATACCTCCCATCTTTTCTACAATTAGCTGGAACAGTTCTAATACTTTTCTGTTTTTTTTTCTTCTCGCTCTTTACGTTCTTTAGGAGTTAAGGGATATCCGGGATCCATCATATAATTCATTTTATTCTTTCTACCATAACTATATATTATGTGACATGCACCATTTGTAACTCTTTTACCATTAATTCTGCCATAAAATGCAGCTTTTGTCAAGCAATATTGGTTTTTTATTTTATTTCCTCCTATAATATGAACCATAATCAACGAATATTAGCTATTATGGTGTTTTTCAGCAGAACTGCGGACTTTTTTATTTTGAGACGCATAATCAATGAAAATTGCGTGTTATGTTCCATTTTTCAGGAGGATGTATTATGGGAAAAAGGTATGCTGATTATCCTGGCGGACCCCTATACCCGGGATAGGCTGTTCGTAATTAACCAAGCCTATTAGTTAACTAGTTAACAATGTCCCCTACAGGGCTTCGGCGACCTCGGCGGCGAGGATGTAGAGCTTCTCGGACTGTTCGCTTATGCCCTGGCCCAGGATGCCGCGCCAGTCTGACTTCCTGCCCGCGGCCGCAGAGCCCCCACCGCTGATGGACCTGGTGCCGCGCTGGGCCGTGCGTGTGCGACGGTCCAGCAGAGCCTGCGCGCGTGCGGCCAGCTCTTGTCCCAGCTTGGCACGTGTGCCCTTGTCTGCCAGTGCCTTTTCGATGAAGACCCGGGCTTCTATATCCTGAGCGCCTTCCCGGAACATCTCCAGTTGCGCAGTGCCGATAGGGCCGTCCTTGCCCGGTCTCAGGAAGAACAGGCCGCAGGCGTGCATGCCCAGCTGTCCCCATGCCGTCTCAGAGAAGCGGCCGGATAGGGGCTTGCCGCGCCCGCGCTTGCCCTTGAGCACAGACCAGAAATCGGCGCCCAGTCGGCCGATCCCGTGTGTGCCACAATCCTTTGGCTGGGGTCCTGTTTTGGGGAACTTCGCGGGGTGCATCGTATTTACGACCATGGCCTCCAGGCGCACCCGAAGCTGGGGCAGAAGGTGCTTGTGGAAGCTTTCCCGGGTTACCGTCCTCCAGGGCAGCAGCCTGTTCTTCCAGCCGTAGCCCCGCCCGAAAAGGGGGTCGATATGTTTGCCGTCTCCGCCCCATGCCCGTGCACAGTAGCCGACGGCTTCCTTCTCTTTCAAACCGACAGAGGTTCGGGTCACATGGGATTCATGTAGCCACATGAGACCGCCGGAAGCTTGCTTGAGGGTGCCGATGGCATTGTCTGAAGGCGGTACGTCCCCCGCTATCCCGATCATCAACGAGTCCTTCGGGATACCGTGTTTCTCGAGCAGCTTCTTCATGCCGTCGAAGGCCGGCTTCCACAGGGCTACGCATTCAGGGGTGCCCCATTTCGGCCCTTCGACTTCCTGCAGTTCGCCACCCGGACCGGTAACGCTGATCAGGACAGGCAGGTCTTTGCCGCCCTCTTTGCCCACGCCGGGTACGAAGTGCACTCCGGGCCCCCAGGGACAGCGCCAGCAGTAGAGCGACACTATTTTGACTCCTTTCATGTGTCTGGCCACCATACCCAGATAGCGGTCGGCTATACTCAGGTCGGGTTCGTATCCGCCGTTTGTTTTCCTGAAGCGAACCATGCCATGGTCGTTGCCGAAGTGGGTGTGGCGCTGGGCAGTGATATGAACCATCTTGTTGCCCACCTCACCGAGAAGCCGGAACGTGCGGTCCAGGAGCTTCCAGTGCTCCTCGGACCACATTTTCACCTTGTAGTGCATGGCTACGGACTCGGGAGATTGAATGAACTCGAGAAAGGAATGCTCGAAGTCATTCGAGTCGGGCACCCGCCAGTTAACCACGCGCAGCTTGATCGGAACGTCTACGGACTCCTGCCCTGCGGCACTGACGGCCACTGTGCTCTTGTAAACCCCGGGTTTGGCGTCGGCCGGTACGCGCACGGTGAGCCACACCGGTTGGACCGCGCCGCTCCCCCTCCCCTTTGAAATCGATACTTCGTCCGGGGGGAGCTCTTCGAGTTCCATAAAGGTCGGCAATGAGTTCCTTCCACGGGACCAGCCCAGCCGGGCATACCGCACCTGGATAGCTGAGGCAGGGATCGTGCCGGGGCCCTTCAGGTCCGACAGCTCGACTTTCAGCCCCTTGAACGGAGTGGGCGAACCAGCCACCACCTGGCCGGAGACGATACCGTTTTGCCCTGTACAGAGTCGGACCAGGCCCGGCGAATCGCACGGGTCTCCGTAATGGGTTGGGCTCACTTCTTCGTACACAGGCGTGGTCCAGACCTGGAACCCGGCCGGCCTGCCGAGAACGCTTTCTGCTGCGTCCACCGGTCCGGTCAGGCCCACTGACGTCAGTCCGATCCTGGACCAGCGCGCGAACTGAACCCTGGATTCGAACATGAGCTGTGGCCCCGGTGCGCGGTGCAGTTCGATCGCCAGAACGTTCACGCCTTTCCGCAGTTTCCCGGCAGGAATTTGGAAGTCATGTATCGTGCGGATGCGTTTTATATACTGGTCGAGTGAGGTTAACTTCTCCTTGCTCACTTTGCCCCCCAGAGCCTTGCCCTTCGCATCGACATACACTTCAAGGGGATACTCCTCTGCAGGTGTTTCCGGTTTGAGCTCACCTTCGGGAAGGTGTTTGCGCAGAATCTCCTTGCCGTTGAGAAAGACGACGATCCCGCCGTGATACCCCACGGAGAGCTTGAATCCGTCAGCGGGTGCTTTTATACGGAACTTGCCGCGCAGGCAGGCCATGGGCATGCTGCGGTAGCCGAACTGTGGCGTTCTGTACGGGCCGATCATGAAGGGTCCGCGCAAACGCGGCCAGGTGCTGTCGTCGAAATCCGGCGATGCCCATGCTGCGGGCGGGGCTCCCCAGACCCTGGCAATCTCGTGCGGCACCACTGTGTTGAAGTAGACTCTCTTTCCGTTTACCGTCTTCTTCCCCATTTTTGTAATATTCGCCGGGTGTACATGCACCAGTTTCCCGTCTGTCATCTTCACAAGGTCGGTGCCGTAGACGTAACAACAGCGCCAGTAGCTCGTGGTGCCCAGGATCGTAACGCCTTCCTTTGGTGTGGCACCGACGAGAGGCTTCGCTGCAATCGCGCACAAGAGTACCGCCGCTGCTACCTGAAGCTTCGTCCACATCATCGTTCTCATGATTCCCTCCTTATATCAATGCAATAAACTTACTTTCCTATTCTGCCGGCTACCTCTTCTGCCAGGGCGTAAAGTTGCTCGGAGCGCTCCTGTATTCCCTGCGCCAGGATACCCCGCCAGTCGGAGGTCCTGGCAGCGCTCGCAGAACCCGCACTGATGAGAGTCCGGGTACCCCGCTGGGCCATGCGCGTGCGAAGGTCCAGCAGTTTTTGCGCACGTGCGGCCAGCTCCGCACCAAGCTTTTCTCGCATGGTCTCGTTCTCCAGGGCTTTTTCGATAAACACACGGGCCTCGATGTTCTGGGCACCTTCCCGGAACATCTCCAGTTGCGCAGTGCCGATGGGGCCGTCCTTGCCCGGTCTCAGGAAGAACAGGCCGCATGCGTGCATGCCCAGCTGTCCCCAGGCGGTTTCCGGGAAACGGCCTGCCAGGGGCTTGCCGCGCCCGCGCTTGCCCTTGAGCACAGGCCAGAAATCGGCGCCCAGTCGGCCGATGCCATGCGTGCCGTAGTCCCTGTGTCCGTGGTACGGAAAACGCCCACCCCCTATGATGTTTGTGACCATGGCCTCCAGGCGCGTCCTGAGCTGGGGCAGACGGTGAATGTGAAAACTCTCCCGGGTTACGGTGCGCCAGGGCTTGAGCCGGTTCTTCCAGCCGTAACCCCTGCAGAAGACCGGGTCTATGTGCTTGCCGTCCCCTCCCCAGGCCCGCGCGCAGTATCCCACGGGGTGCTTTTCTTTCCCGAGGACATTGCGGCTTACGTGCGCTTCGTGCACCCACATGACCCCGCCTGAGGCCTCCTTGAGGGTGCCCAGGGCAGTGTTTGACGGAGGCACGTCCCCGGCAGCTCCGACCATCAGCAATTCCTCGGGAATGCCGTGTTTTGCAAGCAACCGCTTCATCCCATCGAAGACCGGCTTCCACAGGGCCGTGCACTCCGGTGTGCCCCACGCAGGGCCTTCCACCTCCTGGAGTTCCCCCCCCGGGCCGATCACGCTGATCAGCACGGGGAGGTCCTCTGCCTTTTTATCTATGCCGGGTCTGTAGTGTACTCCAGGGCCCCAGGGGCACCGCCAGGCATAGAGCGACACTATCTTGATCCCGCCGCCCATGTATTTGGCGGCCAGGCCCAGGTACCTGTCAGCGATACTCAGGTCCGGTTCGAACCCGCCGTTCTTTTTCCTGAAGCGTATCATGCCATGGTCGTTGCCGAAGTGGGTCCTGCGTTGGGCAGTGATCCAGACCATCTTGCTGCTCACCTCGCCGAGGAGCCTGAACGTGCGGTCCAGAAGCTTCCAGTGCTCCTCTGACCACATTTTCACTTTGTAGTGCATGGCTACGGACTCGGGAGATTGAATGAATTCAAGAAAGGAATGCTCGAAGTCATTCGGGTCGGGCACTCGCCAGTCCACCACGCGCAGTCGGATAGCCATGTTAACAGGCTTCTGGCCGGAAGCGCTCACCGTCACTGTGCCTTTATAGTCTCCCGGCCTGGCGTCTGCCGGTACGCGCACGGTGAGCCAGACCGGTTGGACTGCACCGCTTCCCGGCGGGACAGGCCGTCGATAAGCAGCTTTCGGGGCTATCACCTCCGCTGGAGGAGATTCCTCCAGGTCCGCAAAGATGAGGCTCCTGTCGGCTTTCGATCTCGAGATTACTCTCAACATGGCATAGCGCTTCTGAATGGCTGAGGCAGATATCGTGCCGGGCCCCTTCAGGTCCGACAGCTTAACGTCCAACCCTTTGAACGGAGTGGGCGAACCAGCCACCACCTGGCCGGAGACAACACCGCCGCGTCCGGTACAGAGTCGGACCAGGCCGGCGCCTTCGGAGGGATCGCCGTAGTCCGCGGGGCCCACCTCCTCGTAGACCGGCACGCTCCAGACCTGGAAGCCTGCCGGCCTTCCGAGAGCGCTTTCAGACGCGTCCACCGGCCCGGTCAGGCCCAGCAACGCCAGTCCGATCCTGGACCATGCCGAAAAACTGCCGTGCTTGGAAGTAAACATAACCTCCGGTGCCGGTGCGCGGTGCAGTTCGATCGCCAGAACGTTCATGCCCTTGCGCAGTTTCCCGGCCGGAACAGGGAAGTCCTGTATCGTGCGAATTCGGTTCTCGTAGCGGTCGACCGATTTCTTGTCGATTTTTTTTAACGACAGAGCCTTCCCCTTTACATCGACAAAGACATCGAGCGGGTATTCCTCTGCCTGTGTTTCCGGTTTGAGCTCTCCTTCGGGCAGGTGTTTGCGCAAAATCTCCTTGCCGTTGAGGAAGACGACGATCCCGCCGTGATACCCCACGGAGAGCTTGAATCCGTCAGCGGGCTCCGTTATCCGGAACTTGGAGCGCAGGCAGGCCATGGGAATGCTGCGATAGCCGAACTGTGGCGTTCTGTACGGGCCGATCATGAAGGGCCCGCGCAAACGCGGCCAGGTGCTGTCGTCGAAATCCGGCGATGCCCACGTTGCATGCGGAGCCCCCCAGACCTCAGTGGAGTCATACGGTATCAATATTTTGTAAAATCTCTTCTTCCCGTCCACGGTCTTCTTCCCCAGCTTGGTGAGATTTGCGGGGTGCACGTTGACCATCTTCTCGTCCGGCATTCTGACCAGGTCAGTGCCGTAGACGTAATAACAGCGCCAGTAGCTTCTTTCGCTGAGGATCACCCTTTGCGCCAGTCCTGTCGGCTCTGAGGCGGATGCAGCGATGGTTTCTATTGCTACCAAACCTGCAAAACCGGCAGAGAGCGTAAGGACTGCACAAGCCGCGACAATCTTCATCTTTGCCCACATCATCATCTTCATCACACCGTTCGCAATATGGTTTGCATTCTCAAATCCTACCAAGACGGCAGCCTCTCCCCTGGTACCTGCTGCGGCAGCTCTACAGCACGATTCGGCAAGGCCGGGAGGAACCGCGTGCATACCGTTATCCTTTATGAGCAGCGGGAGAACTGCCGGAGATACGGTTATTCCCTTTTTTGAAAAATATTTCCTCATTTTTTCAACCGACCGGGAAACCCGCATCTTGGCAGCATCCTCGGATATGCCGATACGCTTGCCGATATCGGCATAGCTTTTTCCTTCGAAATATCTGAGTATCGTTGCACTGCGGCCCGTTCCGCTCAGGCTCATGAGCGCATCGTCGAGATGCGGACTGATCTGTCCCCAACTCACACATGAATCCGTGTCTGATAGTGCCATCTGACCTGCCTCCTTTTCATATTTTTCCCTGCGTATCCTGCTTCTGATAGTCTTTGAACAGGCATACTTTGCAGCTTTAAAGAGCCATGCGGAAATTATCGTCTTTTTGCTGAACCGGCGTGCTTTTCGGGCAAGGGCTATGAACACGGCCTGTGTGGCGTCTTCTGCCAGGCCGGGATCGGCAAGCTGTCTCATACACACCGAATAGACCATGCCCGAGTATTGTTCAGCGACCTTCCTGAAGGCTGCTTCAGACCCGGTTTCCGCGTACTGTGCTAAAAGCTCCGGTTCTTCCATAATATGCCTTTCAATTCAATACACCCGGCCGCGCGGAAACGTAACAGAGAAAATAAAAAAAGATTAGACAGGATTATAAGATAAGGGTTCAAGGTTCAGAGTTCAAGGTTCAAGGTTCAAGGTAAAAAAAACAAAAGACAAGAAAAGAAGACTGACAGGATCACAGGATCAACAGGATTAAATAAAAGAAAAACGGGCACGTGGTAAGCTCCTCATTATCAGCTTATCATGTCGTCGAATGAAAGGGTCTGCTCATCTTTTCCAATATGGAAATGTACGTCGTCCGATTCAAGGCTGAAGCCCGCCTCGGGCACGCTGTCTCCCCTGAACGGCACAAGCAGGAAGCCGGACCTGCAGGGAAGGTCCGTTTCAGCATGCACGACCATGGTCGGGCACGGCTCGATACAGTTGATGCGCGGAGAGTACCAGCCTGATACCGGATCGAGCTGCCCTTTTTCGATGCGTACGTCACAGCCGCTGCTGAACACGGGAACGACCGCAAGGCTTACACTGTCCCGTGTGTATATCCACATCCCTTCCTGTTCCCGTACTTCGCCCGGATGGAACTGGAGGCGCGAGTCAACAGCATGTTTCCCCTTTCCTGTGACCCTGTCCAGGATAAGAAGGAACCCCTGCCTGAAGAGCGTGATGCTTCTCCGGTGCTCCGCCTGTATCCTTCCCTGTTCGCCGTAGCCGAGAGAGTGGGTGGCAGCGGCGCGGGTGAAGTCTTCCGTGTCCGTCCAGGTATGGTCCTTAACCGGGTCTTTCGGAACGTGTGTTTCGGGGAACCAGCGGTCAGCCTGGGTCTCGCCGTCAACTGTGATGGTGCTGTGCGCGCGCGAGGTGTTGAGGTATTTTATGCCTGAATAGGGATTGTGCTGATCATAGAGGTATCGGCCCGGGTCAACGATCAGGCTTTTTCCGTACGCTGCGAACCAGAAGGACAGTTTGTCGTCGTGCTGATGGGATTTTCCCCACGGGCCGCCGTCAAACACGAGATAGGAGCTTTCACTCCCGTATCCGTTCCTCATAACGTATACACCGCCACAGGGGTAGGCTCTGGAGAGCTCTTCCGGAGGGGTGCCCGATTTTCGGCCGGTTGCCGCGTATATCCAGTGGGGACGGTTCCGGGCCTCCCCTTCTTCGCTAAGAAGCCGGAACGCTGCCGTTTTTCTCGGGGCATTAGGGTCCGAATCATTGAACGCGACCTGAAGCCCGTCCGGGGTTATCATGTCTGCGTAATAGTCGAGCATGGCCCCGGTCTTTTCAAGCACCTTTTCGGAACCCGGAAGTTCCAGTTCGCGGCACGTGCGGACCGATGAGCAGAAACGGGACAGGACCACCATATGGTAGCTCTGGGTCAGCTCGAACTGCACACCGTCGGCAAGGACCTGTTGTTCCGCGGCGTGTTCGAGCTTTTCCCATGCGTATTCCATGAACCGGTCACGGTCCCTCAGCTCCGGAAGGCGGGCAGCGGTCTGGATCATGCTGTTGGACCCGATCACGATGAAGTTGTTGGTCATGGTGGGGATCACCAGCTCAAGATACGCGAGCTGGTCGTGGACCGATTTGAGGACGAGCATAAGCTCCTCAGGCGACCAGAAGCGTATCCACTGTTCGAAATGGCGCGTCCAGTATTCGAGGTGTATCGCGATGTTGAGATAGGACATCCACACGTAGGGACTGCCGTAATTCCATGCGTTGCCGTGTATGAAAAACCCGGAATACCGGACATCGGTTTTGCTGATCCAGTCGAGTATGAGCGCCGCACCTTTAGCCGCGTATCTGTCATCGCCTGTACTGACATGCGCCGATACCAGGGTGTCAAGGTAGCTGAACCTGTTCATGTCGTGCTGCCAGTGGTCGTTGCCCGGATTGTTTTCCCACCTTATGTTCTCGCCTTTTGAGTGGGTCTCGCCGTAAAACGTGAAGATGTTCTCAAGGATCCGGCCGGCATCATCAATGTCCGGCTCGGGCAGCTCCGGCTGGAGCGGCGCTTCCCGCCCGCTGAAATGGGTGTACACCTCTTCAGCGGTTGTGAAGGACGGGACAAGCAGACACAGGGCTTTTTCAGCGATCTCAGCTTCTGTCAGATCGTCCGGCGAAAAACTGCGCAGGGCTTTGTGCGGTTCTTTGACGGCCATTATTCGGGGTCCTTTAAAAAATATAGACAGGATCACAGGATCAACAGGATTTAATAAAAGAAAAAAACCACCAAGACACTAAGTCACGAAGTTAGTTAAGAGTTACAAGTTGAAAGTCAAAGGTCGAAGGTCGAAAGTCAAAAAAGTGGTAGTCTGGTGTCTTTAAACCCCGGATCCGTAAAACAAGAATGGTCTAAAGACCATTCACTACCAAGAAAGTGAAACGAACGACAATGCATTGTTGTGGGCTACCCCTTTGGCATAACCGACCTGCAGCTTACAGATTCGGTAAATCAACGGTTCAGTATGCGCTAAGTGGCTAATTTGTAAAATTCCTCGCCGTTTTTGAGCATAATTGCTGATGCGATCTCCTGTGCAAGCTGGTCCGAGAACAATCCCTCATTTACTTTTCTCTCAAGCACGCGGCTTATTCCCATCCTGGCCTGCTGTGCATAGCCGATCACATTGAACGGCAGGCCGGTATCAGCCCCGAAGCCGAATATTTTATTGTAGGGTACCCCGTCGAGCCACTCATAAAGAGCACGCTCCGCATGCGCAGGGTTCATGGCCCACATCCAGCACAGGTCGGGATACACATTCGGAAATTCCTTTGCAATGCAGCCGAGTTCGGACGTATACGGCCATGAAGCATGAAAGATATCAAATCTGGACCGCGGGTACTGCCTGAATACGGGTACCAGATGTACAACACTGGTATGGGCAAGCGGTTTCCAGTTGCCGGCAAGATACCCTGTGTGTATCTGCACAGGAATATCCTCGTCGTCAGCCCTCTGGATATAGGCATGGACCAGATAGTCCCCGAGAGACAGGTCGTCGGATACTATCGGGGAATCCAGTGCTATCCCTTCACCGCCTACGATCCGGCTGAATACTTTTTCCGCATCATACCTGGAAGCCTTGTCTATCTTCAGGGTCCGGTTATAGGCCATTCCGTTCTTGAAAACGGACATACGGCCTGTTTCCTGATATCTGCTTATAGCAACATTGAGTGCGTCTACAAGCTGGTCAAGTGTATGAATCGAACAATTGAGCACACGCTCAAACCTTTGTATGGGCTCCCGGTCCCTGATATAAAAAAGCTCGTCAAACCGGAACGCATACCTGAAAAATTCGGGATACAGGCCTTCCCATTCCGCATCCGGGCTCGTTTCGATACGGAACAAACCGTCCTGCATTACCCACTTGATATTCGCTTTTTCTCTGAAACAATATTCATACAGTTCAGGGTTTGTTTTTTCTGCAGCAAGGGCCTGTACCTTTTCGGCAATTTCTCCCCAGTTTTCAGGATCATATGGAAGGCCGAACAGTTCCCGGCACGTATATTCGGTCGCACGGCCGTACCCTGTATTCCTTATCCCGGCCCAGAGCTTTTCCCTGTGTGCCCCTTCAGGCAGTGCTTCGAGGGTTTCACCCGGTGCAGGGCCTCTCCCTGCCGCACTTCTCAGATCAGCAAGGGCATATCCCTCCAGAGAAGCCTCATTCAGCGCTTTTCTGGTTTCATCGAACTGCCTGAAACTTTCGGTATGATCATGATGGTCAAAAAGAGGATGGGCCATAACATATTCGGTGATCGAAGAACTCATCTTCTGTCTCCATATAATAAAAGTGTTTTCAGGCAACACCTACAAAACGGTTTCAGCCAGTTTTTTGCCCAGATTCTCACATGCTGAAACAACCTGTTCATCCGGGCTTCCTTTTGATTCGACCGTATCTCCTACCTGGGGGCCGATCTTTTGTCCAAAAATTTCCAATGGCTCCCTGACCTTTCCGCCCCCTCCATGAGAAAAGAACAACCCAACAGGCTTATCCGTAAGATCAGTATCGTCTTTCCCTTTCGCTATGTACCAGTCATCAAAGAACATCTTAAGCCCGCCTGCAATATAGCTGTAGTAGTCAGGAGTGCCTACTGCAACTGCATCACAGTTCCGGAAGATCTCCACATCCACTCGTTCATCATTAGTGTTAACACATACAACATCAGCACCTCCGTCTTTTACACCTTTGGAAACAGCCTGTGCCATCTTGTCAGTATGGCCGTATTCCTGGGAATGGTAGATGATCAGTATATTCGCCATAGTATTTCCTTTCATACATAATTGTGATAGGTTAGAGAATTGTAGCTTTATGCCTCAGCTTGTCAAATTAAAAATTAAGATCCAGACACGAAGCTGCCATGGGCGGACACACGGGTCCGCCCCTACATGGGGGAACGAGGCGGTAAAACCGCAGCCTGAAGCCTGCGGCTACCGGGGGGGGGTCTTCCCGACGCTGCTTTTTCAAAGCAGGCCGGGATCTTTGAGAAAACTCCCACCGGGGCACAGATCCATACGGGCCGGAGGCCGGGCTACCAGAAGCGTATATCGATACGCCCCTACAAAGGCGGGCCCGGTATCGCTGTATTAATATCACGTTTAGTGAGGCTACCTTGTAAATTCAACAAAGTACCTTATTGTCACATCCTTTCCGCTGCTGTCCTTGATGCCGGTTATCTCAACCATATACCGTGTGCCCGGACCCATTTTCAGGTTTTCCGGCCGGAAGATGATCGCATTGGGAATACCGTTCCTCGACAGGCTTATATTGTCGTAATTATGTTTGAGCGGGGACGTCCCTTTGCTGAATCTCGGGTCAACGGGAAATATCTTTGCCTTAACATTCTTGTCAGGCTTTTTGTATTTCTTCGGGTTAAGGGATACATGCCATGCCCAGTCAGGTTTGAAATAAGCGACCGGGTGATATCCCCGCACAGGGAAGCATACATAATCGTAATCAGGAACTTCCTTGCGTTTTCTGTCAATTGCCCATAGAGCGCAAAAGCTTGCAGATAATCCGAATCCGGTCTGCTGCATCGTGGGATTCAGGCACCATCTCCTATGACCGAGCCTTTTGATATTCCTTTTGTCCGAATCATTGATCCAATCGTTGATCGCTGCGACCAGGTTGCCCCTTCCCTGGTGCAGGTTTGAGCTTGCACAGCCTTTTTTAGCTGTTTTGAAAAATTCATCAGACACTCCTGCCGGCCTCTTTGGGTTATGGCTCAGCCGTCCAAGGATCGAAAGGAGCACAGCACCATGCTGACTTTCAGAATTATACGTTTCATTGAGTGTAACATCCTCATACGGAACTCCGGCAAGATAGCGGTAGATCTTAAGGTGGGCCAAAGCCTGGTTCAGCAACGATCCTGGAAGTCTTCCTGCCTGGGCCTGCCCCCTGTCGGGACGTGTTGTATGTACAGCCCCGCCGGTCTTCTTCTTCTCTCTCTCAAGTCTGCTGATAACACTATTGATCTCTCTCAGGGAACGGGGATAGCACAAAACCCCATCCGCGTACAGTTCTTCCCTGACCGGTTTCCCCTTATCCGAGTATTCCATATACGGCCCGTGTATTTTCCCGCCCACATATGATGTCCGTATATGCGTCTTGCCTGTGGGAAAGTAGGACTGATAGGGTCCGTGCAGGTTTCCGTCCTTGTACTTTGCCTGGATCTTTCTCTTGCCGTTCTCATGGTATTCGACATATTTTCCGGATTTCTTTCCCTGTTCATCTACATGATATTTCTTTTTCAGGGATCCGTCATCATATTTCTCCTCAACCTCCTTTGCCCGGCCCATTCCTGCTGAAACACATACTGCCAGAAGTATGACAATTATTTTTTTCATTGCTGTATCCTTATGAAGCAGGCAACACGATCAAAGGAACGGGAGCATTTTTCTGCAGTCATTCTGCTTATCATTATACATATACACGATTTTTGTCAAGTCTTTGTCAGGATAAAAAGTGGTGGGAGTTAGTATTATTTTCCCGGAAGTCCTATACCCAGTATAGTCTGTCCATTTTAATACGTTGACTTTTTTTCTGATATTCTCATAGGAGGCGCGGGTGATTCTCCAGCAATATATATTTTTTTATTTGTCCAGCTATCTTTCGATTTTTCCCAATACCAAACACCAATATCTCCACTATATAACCATAACCTTCCTTCATTAATTCTTAATTTAAATTCCAGGGACACAAGCCTTCTCTATTCTCCACGATCTGCAGCCGATGCCTACAATTATACGATCAATAATTGGCTTTACAAGAAGTTTTTTGGTGAATAATACATGGTATTGTGTTTCCGGAATTTAAATTCTTTTGCAGGTGGTATACTTAAACAATTAATTAATAGTATTGTACCATGCCCATAGATTTATATTTGAAGAATTCAGGCCTAAAGTTAAGTTAATTAGTCTTTCGACTTTGCTCAAGATAAATTAACAATGGCCCCTACCTCCCACGAACTGGTAGTAAAGCAGCATAGCCTTGATTTCCTCGCGACGCTTCCTCCAGTCTTCGCGTGTCTTAACCCGCTTGCCGCTCAGCATCATGAACGGATCGGGCAGCTCCTTGATCTCGGGGAGCTTGTCGACCGGAGCAAACTCGTTTGCCTCCGGCGTTGTCTTGTCGGCGGACCATGACGTTGCCGGCAGCCCGACAATCATCAAGCACAGCACTACACAGATGTTTCGCATGATTTCACTCCTAACAGTGTTCAAGAATGTGATCCGCAGCTTGTCCGATCTCGACATGAATTCCCCCTTCTCCTCGGATGACGTCTGTTCGCGCCTTCTCACTTGCCTTCGATCCCCTCCAGCATCTTCTTGGCAGCGTAGCGCACCACATAGTCGCCGTCCGATAATGCCTTCTTGACCGCAGTCCCTGCGGCCTTGGCCTCTGGAGCAACCAGCGCCAGCGACCAGATGGCCTCCCTGCGCACCTCGGCGTTCTCATCGGAGAGGGCTGAGGTCAGTGCGTCAACTGTGCCCGCAGCGTCCTTGCCGAGGTTGCCCAGGGCCCGTGCCGCATACTTGCGGACGAAAGGATCTTCGCCGACGAGGGCTTTCTTGAGAGCCGGCAGAGCCGGCTTGCCGGTCCTGCCGAGGGCCAATGCCGCAGCGCGCTTGACCTCCCTGCGCTCGTCTCCCAGCGCTTTTTCCAGTGCCGGGATTGCGCTGGCGGCAGCCGACCCGCATCTGCCCAGTGCTTGCGCCGCATTGACACGCACGGCCAGGAGGGAATCACTCAACGCTCCCGCCAGCGCGGCAGCCACAGTCGCACCGGCCGGGTCAACCTCGGCCAGGGCCAGAGCCACCCGCCCGCGCACCACGCCGGACGAATTCTTCTTGAGCTGCTCGATGAGCGCTGGAATCCCCTCCGTGCCCTGAGCACCCATCCAGCCCAGGGCCCGGGCAGCATTGGCGCTAGAATCGCGACTTGCAAGTGCCTTCACCAAGCCCGGCACCGCGGGTGCGCCGATGTTGGCCAGCGCCCGGGCGGCAAAGAAGCCGGCAAAGCCGTCCTTACCCAGCGCGCCAAGAAGAGCGGGCATCGCCGGCTCGGCGGACTTGCTCAGGCGGCTGAGCGTCCAGGCGGAGTTGTTCCACGTCCGCCGGTCTCCCCCGCTGAGCATCCCGGCCAGGACCGGCACCGCTTCGGCGGCCTGGCCCGTGTCCATGCCGATGCGGCCTAGGGCCCAGGCGATGAAGCCGTGCGGCTGGAAGTTCGTCCTTCCACCCTCGGCGCCCTGCTCGCTCTTCAGGGCCTTGATGAGTTCGGCCACAGCGGCCTTGGCCGCCGGACCGATGCCCCCCAGCGCCCAAGCCGCAAAGGTCACCGCCCGCGGCTCATTCTTTCCCTTGGCCAGTCCCTTGGCCAGCTCAGGCACGGCAGGGGCCGCTTCCATGCCCATGCGGCTGAGCTGCTGGATGGCGCACCAGGCGGAGAACAAACTCCGTGACTTCCTTTTGTCCTTGGCGCGCTCCGCATTCTGTTCCTGAACAGCCTTGACCATCTCGTCCAAAGACTTGTGGATGGCCACCCGGGGAGAGGTCTTGTTGGCGGGTTTGTCCCAGGGCTTCGGCGGCGTCCGGTCCAGTCGCGCGCGCGTCAGAGCTTCGGCGATCTTGATGTCGGCCAATTCGTTGATGTAGTACTCGATCCAGGTGTAACCCTTGTGTCGGTCACCTGGTGATGCGCCGGCCGGGACGATCTTGTTGTTGTCGCTGGGATCATTGGGGTCCAGTTTATGAGTTTTTTCCCACGCGTCGGGCATCCCGTCGTTGTCGGTATCGGTGGGGGCCTTTCCGGGGGTCAAACCCTCCATCAGCCCGGCGTCGGGCGCGTGCACTCCCCACGACCCGGTACCGGTGCGGGCCTCGGCCACCAGCCGGGCACTGACCGAATCGCGCGGCAGGCAACCCACGTGGGCCATCTGCAGTTCGCAGGCCTCCTCGGCGGTGTGGATCGTAATCTCGTGGGGCTTGGTGGGCCAGCGCTTGTCCGCGAGGTATTTGGCTCTGGTACCCGAATACCTCTCCTTCCCGGCGTAGCCGTCCCACGCGAACCAATTGCCGTCGAAAAAGTACTTGCAGCTGCCTGAGGGGACGAAGCCCTGCTGGGAACTGGTGTCCGGCGGAATGTGGGCGCGTACGCCGATCATCCCGCCGGGGCCGTCCTTGTAATAGTTGCCGATGATATTGTACTTGGCAAAAGGCCTTTCGTCGGTTACATACAGCCACCTTATATAGCGCTCGACGAATCCCACATTGTAGAGGACATTGTTGACAAAGTCCGGGCGGTACGTCGAGTCAATGCAGGGCGAGCGGCCGGTGTGATCGATGTAGAGGTTGTGGTGCAGCGAGAGTCTCCCGTCCGGGCTGTAGCTGTTGAGCATGGCGAAGCCGTGCGGCTCGCTGCCTTCCAGGAAGGGGTCGGTCTCCTCTACCGCACACCACTGGTAGGTGATGTCCTGCATGTTGCAGGCGTTGAAGCACTGGTCGGAGCCCCAGGAGCCGGAGGCGTGGTCCAACATGATCTGCTTGGCCTTGGAAGCGCTGAAGGCACACTTCCCGTTGGACCTTATCCGGAGGAAGCGAATAATCGCGTTTTCCATGTTCGTGTCTCGGCCAGCCCTGCTGGAATCGTTGTTAATCTTGGGTCTTTCCTTGCCGGTCCTGTCTGGATGTGTCGTCTCAATTGAACCGTAGATGGTGATCCCGGCTCCGGGCGCGGTCTGGCCGGCGATGGTGATGTTGTCTTTTCTGAGAGCCAGGTAGTTGTGTCCCTTGCGGCTGTTGGCCGGTGTGATGACGCCGCTGACCTCGAATACGATGATCTTGGGCCCGTCCTGGCTGCAGGCCCACTGAAGGGAGCCCGGGCCGCTGCCTTTCAGGTTGGTGACCTTGATGACCCTGCCGCCGCGGCCGCCGGTGGCGACCGCCCCGAAGCCCTCGGCTCCTGGAAATGCGGGAACTGAAGTATCAATCTCTACCGTGGCTGCAGCACTGTCCAGCTTGCCGTCATTTGCCTTGAAAGTGAAGCTATCTTTCCCTGCGAAATCACGCTTGGGTGTATAGATCAAACTGGGAGCTTTTCCGCTAAGCACACCATTTGCGGGAGATTCTACAATTTTGAGGGTTAGAGCGTCTCCGTTGTTCGGATCATTTGCTTCCACGTTAACTGGAACAGCTGTATTCAGAGCAGTGAACAACTCCTGGCTTTGAGCCGTCGGTGGTTTTTTCAATTGAGCATTAAGGGCCAAAACCTCTTCCTGGCTGAGGGTGCGATTATATATCCGCACATCATCGATCCGGCCCGTGAAATAGTAATATTGATATTCTCCTCCTATTCTAAATGAGTTGGTGCTTTGTGTCAGCTGACCCACTGTTCTCTTTCCTGATTTTGTTTTTACGCCGTTCAGATAGGAATCGATCGCTTCATCTTTAGCGCCGACGACAACGACGAGATGATGCCAGGGACCATACTTTGATCCGCCGATAGGATATGAAGCACCGCTACGGTCTCCATTTCCCATGACAAAGCTCAGGGCCTTAATATGCGAAACAGCCCACGTGCATTTCGGCAGGTTTCTCGAATCGTTGGTCCTGCCGAAGATGTATGCCCGAGCCGCTTTTTTACTTCCCTGTTGTTGATGTCGCTCCCGGTTTTTCTGGGGCTTGACCCACATGGAAATGGTAAATCCATCCTCAGGGCCGAACTCGTACTCGTCTATGTCGCTCAAATCAACATAATCATCTTTGCCATCAAACTCCAAAACACCACTGCCCGCTTCATCTTGACTCCAGGCGGGACCCTTCAGAACGCCATGATGATCACGGCCTGATGAGTCCCTGCCCGGATTGTCTTTGTCATCAAACGTCCAATGTCCAATCAGACCTTTACTGAGGTTTGATTGGGCGTAGACAGGAATAGCACCAAGGTAAAAAACCGCTACAGTAATACCGATTATACAGACAGAGATCTTAAAGACGCCTTTTCCACTTCCTTGTTCTTTCTTCATCTTTCTGATTCCTTTCTTCTACTCACTCTTTTCCGGAGCCTTCCACGAGAAGCCCGGCTTGGCGTCGGGGTAGGGGAAATTGTTGAACTCCTGACCGCTCTGCGGTTTCTTGCCGAAGAAGACTAGGTCGGCGAAATCCAACAGCGCGGCCCAGTCCTCGGGGCCCTGCTTGTGACGGCCCCGGCGCATGTGAAGCACGATCCTGTCTCCTGCGCCCAGCCAGTGGTACACCACCTTTGCCGCCAGGATGCTCCGCTGGACACATATCGGCGTGGCGTACTGGTCGTCCATGGCCTCCGTCGAGCACAGGGCGCGCGGGGCAACCAGCGCCACCAGGAAATGCTGGTCAAAGGGAAGGTGCCCCACCTTCCGCGCGAAGGGCTTGAGCCTGGGGTGGAACCAGTAGGTGCGCTTCCTACATCGATGGACGCCCTCGTGTGGCTTGCAGCCCTTCGGGTCGTCCGGAAAGATCGGAAAGCGCCAGCACTGCAGCCCGCCGCCGCCGCTGGCGTTGGGGACGGTAAGTGCCACGCGCTCGTCGAAGGCACCCAGCAGGAGCGCGGTCTTGCCGCCGCGTGAATGTCCGGTGACGACTATCTTGTCCTTGTCAACTTCGGGCAGGGTTACCAGGTAGTCGATGGCCCGCATCCCGGCCCATGCCCAGACGGCAATGGTGCCCCAGTCGTGGTCCGGATAGGCCGCCTGTGCCGTGCCGACAGCTTTGCGCTCATCGGGATCGAGAGCGAGGTTATCGTAGCGTACTTCCATATAGCCACGCTTACTCGATTCCGACGGCATTCCGCCGGAATAATGCTTGGGTCTCACGATGACCGGAAAGGGGCCCTTACCTTTAGCGAACCAAATCCTCAATCCCATTATGAGTTTCTTATCCGGTCCCATTGTCAGTTTGACTTCCATTCGGTGTTCGGCCTTGGAGGTTATCTCTCCAGTCACGTTGCCGGGCGGCGGGGGCATCTGACCGTATTCGTAGTCGGCCAGAATCGTCTTGATCTCCTCTCGCCGCGTCTTCCAGTCCTTGCGCGTCTGCACACGCTTGCCGTTGTTCATTAGAAACGGGTCCGGCAGCTCCTTGATCTCGGGGAGCTGCTCCGCCGGCGGAAACGATATTTTCGTTACCAGTTGTTTTTCTTTGGCGAGAATACCGCCAGCAAAAACAAAAGAAATCATCAGGGAAATCAGGCCCGTTTTCAACGTAACATGCATCGGTTTTCTCCTAATTGTTATCCGACATTTCCCAGATAAGCCATCTTACGGGCTCTTTTTCAAGAAGCCCTTCAGCGCCACGGCAACCTCCGGATCACCACTGAAGTTTATGCGGAGCATGTCGGCTACATGCTGGCGCACGTTTTCGTCCGGCTCCTGGCTTAAGCGTTTGATGAGCACATCACGTGCCTTCTCCCCGCCGATCCAGGTGAGGGCGTCTACGGTGCTCCACCGGAGAACGCTACTCCTTCTTTCCTTCTCAAGGAACTTCTGCAGAATCTCAGTAGCTTTACTTCCGCCAATCTGGCTCAAGGCAAATATCGCCTTCCACCTGGTCAGAGGACTGATTGGTTTTCTGCTCCTTCCCCCAGAGATGGCTTTATCGAAGATGAGTATCTCCCAAAGGGGCAGCGCCTTCTCGTCGGAGTGGCTGCGGAACAGCACATAGGCGGCTTTTTGGGGAATAAGGGACCTCGTAATCCCTTCCCCTTCGATATCCTCCACAAGTGCTTTCTTCACGGCAGACAGAACCAGGTCCCGGTGCACACCCACGTGAGGGAGAGCGTCAAGGGCGTTATTAGGAACACCAGTTCGATCCGCGTCTGCCAGAATGACTTTTTCTATCAGGGAAAGCGCCCTCTCCCCGCGGAATCGAGCAATCGTAGCAGCGATCTTACACCTTAAACCTACGCTCGAGGGCTTGTACCTTTCGCCTTTTGTTTCCTTAACGGCCTGCTCATGCGCCTTCTCCAGCAAGGTAAGCGCTTTCTCTCCGCCGATATCTCCCAGGGCCGAAACGGCCCTCACTCGGACAGCCTTATCCTGATCCTGGATGGCCTTATCCAAGAGGGGCAGGGCTCCTTCTCCACCAATCCTGCCCAGTGATGCAATTACATTCTCGTGTACATCGGGATCATCATCCTGAAAGGCCTTCTCCAAGAGCAGCATCGCCTTTTCTCCGCCGATCTTTCCCAGGGAGATAGCGACACTTGAGCGAACATCCGGCTCTTCATCCTTGAGGGCCTTCTCTAAGAGGGCGACGGCTCCCCCTCCGCCAACATTTCCAAGGGCCCTGACCGCTTCAGCGCGGACATCTTCGTCCTGGTGCTTAAGGGCCTTCTCCAGAAGGGCCAGGGCCTTTGCTCCTCCGATAGTACCCAGGGCTGATATGGCTGCCGTAGAGATAGATGTCTCTTCTGATTTGAGGGCTTTTTCCAGAAGGGGAACGGCCTGCTCTCCTCCGAGGAGACCCAGGGAAAATGCCGCCTTGGCACGAACGGCTTCTTCCTGATGCTCAAGGGCCTTCTCCAGAAGGGTCAGGGCCTTCGCTCCGCCTATTTTGCCGAGAGAAACCAGTGCCTTCAGCCCTACCCACTTATTGGGGTCATTGAGGGCCTTTTCCAGAAGGTTAGCGGCCCCTTCTCCGACCCAGGCCAGGGCCGTAACGGTTTCGAACCGGATGCGCTTATCCTGGTGTCCGAGCAGTTTACCAAGGAGAGCGAGGGCCGGGGCGCCACCGATCTTGCCTAAGGAGATGATGGCTTCTTTGCTGACTTCAGTATCTTTATCCTCAATCAGCCCTTCCAGGAGGGGAAGGGCCTTGACTTGAGAGGTAACGCCGAGGGCAGCGGCTGATTTGGCACGAACAGTGGGCTCTTTGTCTCTGGTGAGTTGGGAAAGGACGACCAGGACCTCCTCGGTGCCTATTTTTCCCAGGGCCAGGGCAACAGCACCCCGGACCTTTCTCTCTTTATCCCGGGATGCTTTCTCAAGAAGCGTGATAGATTTTGGGCTGGGGAAGAGGCCCAGGGCAGAGGCCGCCTTGGCACGGACCCAGGGGTTGGAATCCTGAAGGGCCACCTTAAGGGAAGGTAATAGTCGCTCTCCTTCCATCCGGGCGATGGCCTCAAAACCAAGCCGGCAGAGGCTCCTGGCGGCTAATCGGCGCACCTCCGGGTCCTGGTCAGAGGATGCCTTGATCAGAAGCGGGGCAACGCGGATGTCCTCTATCCATTTGGATCTCCGGGCCGCCTGGGCTCTTGGTGGGGCCTCAGGTGAGGCCAGCTCCTTTCGGATCATCGCTAAAACCTCATCCTTCTCTCCGCGATAGAGGATGGCCGTCTTTCCTTCTTGGTACCAGGCCGCCTGGAAATGGTTGAATCCGGCAACGCCTTCTACCAGGTCTTTTACGGCCACCGGCTTGAATCTGAACTCACTCGGTATAGTGAGATGCCATCTGGTATCCTTGATCACCATCCATTCGGCCCCGAAGGAATTCGCCGGACTCGTATACGGGTCTATTGGATAATGAGCCGGTCGATCAATAAAAGCCCGGTCTGGTCTCACACCCAACACATAGATACATAAGCCCTTGCTCTTGAGTTCATCAAAGACCGGCCAGGCATCACTCCCGCGGGGGATGACCTGGTCTGATCCTTCCTGCGCCTTGGCCTCGCCTGTTGCCATCAGAGTTAAAGCACCCAGTGCTAACGCAATCGCCACGGCACACATTTTCATCTTCGCCCACCACATCGTTTTCATAACAGCCTCCTAAATGTACACCCTTGGCTCATTTCTTCAATGCCTCAGCCACTTCGGCCGCGGCAGAAAACAGCCCTTCACTCCGTTTCTGCCAATCCGAACTCGCGAACCAGCGTGCCTTGTAACAACCGGCATGATAGTCGGCGTAGGCTGCCAGGACGGCCCGCGCATGCTCGTCGAGTATCTCCTGAAGGTGTGCCGCGCGGTCGTCTCCCAATTTTGCCTTTTTCTCTGGATCAGTTAATGCCTTTTCCACGAAAATCTTTGCCTCGAGCTCCTGAATGGACTCACGCAACATCTCGAAACGGATCGTGGGGACAGCCCCATCCTTTCCGGGACCGAGCACATAGGTCAGACCGTAACTGTTAATGTCAAGTCCGCCCCATGGGCTGTAGTAACCCGCAAGATTCAGGTTTCTTCTCTTGCCCTTAATAACCGGCCAGAAGTCAGCGCCATCCCGGCCGATGCCAAGCACCCCGGACATGATGCTGCCGTCGGGCCAGCGTTTGCTGTTGTGCTTTCCATGATCGAGAGTGACGGTCTGCGGATATATGCGGTAACCGGTCGGCAAGCTCCACATCCTCGGGCGTCCTCTGGTGAACTTTGCCATGCGGTAATAATCCGCATTCTTCCACCCGTAGTACCGGCTACTGCCGTAATGTGGTTCGGAAGCCGGGCCGTGTAGGGTTTCCCATACATACACAGCGTACCCAACAGGCCTATCCCTGTCCCCCTTCAGCGAGGTCCATCTCCCGTGCGAATGAACGACCCATTTCGCTTCTGGCGCCACAGCGGTCAGATTGTTTATTGCCCCGTCACTCGGCACAAAATCATTGACGATACCCAGCATCATAGATCTGCTCATTCCCCGCTTTTTCAGGATATTCCTCATGCCCTTCATGACCGGCTTCCAGAAGCGTCGGCATTCCGAGGTGCCCCACTGGGGGCCTTTCCTGATCTCCAGCTTTCCTGTTACCGGGTCCAAAACAGAATAGAGTATCTCTCTTTCTCCCAGATTGGCACCGTGGGCAAAGTGTCCCGCAACCTTGGCCGGTTCCCAGCAGTAAAGACAGACCACCGGAACCTTGCCCATGTGTTTGATGACCAGGTCAAGGTACCTCTCCGCAATACTGAAATCATGATTGAAACGACCTCCCTCGTCTACGACCCACCTGACCATGGAGTGTTCGTTCCCAAAATGGGTCTTGGCGATCAACGGGATATAGAGCACGTCGTTCCCGAGTTGTCCAAGAAGCTCCAGGGACTTTTCGATCAATTGCCAGTGTTTCTCAGACCACATTTCCACCTCGTAATGTTTGGCCAGCGTATCAGGAGACTGCACAAGATCCATGTGGCTTATATAGTCTTTTGAGTCAGAAAGCGTCCACGCCATGACGTTCAGTGTAATCGGCACGACAACCGGCTTGATGCCTTGTGCTGTTACGGTCAGGTTACCGTGGTATGCGCCGGGCCTGGCCTCTTTGGGAACGCGCACCGTGACCCAGACAGGCTGGACGGCAAGAGGCGTTGGCAAGGAATTGGCTGCCGCTTTGCTCTTCTGAAAGACGGATACTTCAGCGGGAGGGAATCCCTCGAGGGAATCGAAGTACGGCGTCTTGCTGCGCCAGTTGGTATTTTTCGTGTTATGTGGGCCATCTGGAAGCGCGAATCTGACTTTCACCGCTGCTGCCGGAATAGCGGCTTCACCGGGGCCTTTCAGGTCCTTGACCACTACCTTGAGACCTTTAATGGAATCGCTCGATCCAACAACAACCTGTCCGGAGAAAACACCATTTCTTGTGCCGGAAATTTCGATCGACCGAAGCGGCTCCGCGGGATTGCCGCGGCTGGCAACGTAGAGTCGCCTGACAATTGAATGATTCCATACCCGTACCCCCTTGGGGCTGTTCAAGGCTGCATCGGACACAACCGTCGCACCGGGGGCCGACGTCAGTTTCAGATCCTCCAATCCCACCCTCGACCAGGCGTGTTTGTAGTTGCTCCTCATCCCCTTGCCGAGAAACATCGCTTCATTCGCCGGCGCACAGCGAATCTCCAGGGCCAGGACATTGGTACCTTTGCGCAGTGCCGAGGCGGGGACCCTGACCTTGAATTCCCGCAATCGCAGTTTGAAGCGATCCGGATGTTTTTTCGCCTCTGCTTTATAGAGAACTTTGCCTTTGGGGCACACATAGGCCTCAAGCGGGTAGTCTTCGGCAAAGGTTTCCTGCGCCAGCTTGCCTTTGGGCAGATGAGACCTGCCAATCTCCGTGCCGTTCAAGTAAACCACGGCTCCTCCCAGAAAGGTGAATGAAAGATTCATATCTCCCGTTTTTGCAGGCTCGTTCACGATGAATTTGCCGCGCAAATAGATCTGTCTTGTTCGATAGGACATGGTATGGGGCGACAAATAATTGTATTTGATACGTGCGCCGCTGAACGGGCCTTTAAAACGTCCCCAACTTCCGTCGTCAAAATCCGGCCTGACCCATTCGGCCGCGGGTGGTGCGGGACGGAAACGTATCCGGGTGGTTTTGCGAAGCTCTTGATGCCTCTTCCCCCCGGCATTGGACCATTTCCAGGGCTGCGATTCAAATACGTACTCGAGCTTGCCGGACCCGTTTCTGAGCGGGATACTGCCGTTGATGATCCGGCAGCGCCAGAGGCTCTTGGCATCCAGGATGGTGACGCCATCAGACGCCTGAGCCCATACAAACTTGCCCGAAACAAGCAGCATCATACCGATCACCACGAGCCCTGTGAATCTTGCTTTGATAAGCATCTTCTCCTCCTTTCGACTAAATCGGTTGCTTTTTATTCCTGCAAAATCGAGAAGCTATTTAGAAGCCTGCCCTCTTTGCTGAATACTTTCACTTTATCGCTGGTATCGTGGGAGACATAGAGCGTCAGCTCTTCTGGATCAACGAGAAGAAAACTGGCTACCCCTTCCTTAATAGAGGTTGTCTGAAACTCCTTAATCAGTCCTCCTTGGGGATTCAAGATCTTAATGACAGAAGCCCCCCCATAAACAGAGTGGCCGAAATAGAAACGGCCTGATCTGCCCAACCTTAACGACCTGATGCTTCTATAATAAGCGATATTCTCCAACGCTATTATCTTCAAGAGTTTCATCCCCGCATCAAAGGTCTGGAGTCTCTTGTTACAGGAATCGTTCACATAGAGATGGCCGGTCTTCTCGTCAGCAACCAAGTGACGCGGCTTATGGAAATAGCCCGGTTGAGAGCTTGGCTTGATGAACGTGTAGGTAGAGGTATGGGCCTTAATGGTTTTTTCTTTACCTGTCTCATCAGAAAGGAGTGTTCTATCCGCAACCTGGTAAGTACGCGTTTCTTTCCGGCGGCTACTGCCGAAATCGCCCAAAAATCGGCCTTCCTTACTATAGACCAGGATCCGGTTGTTACTGATATCAGAGAGATAAACTTTGCTCCGGGCAAGATCAGCAGCAATACGGTAACAGTTACTCCTGATATATTCGCTCCCACGCTCATCCTGGTGTCGAAAGGCGATGACCGCTTCCCCTCGGGAATTGAGAATAGTGACTTCATTCCCCCGCAAGAGAAAGCAGAAGTTGCCTTGAGCATCCCTCACCCCATCCTGGACTTCCCCTAGGCTGACCCCTGTTCTTTTAATCAGCTTCCCTGTCTCAGGATTAAAGACCTTGATGGATTTGTTGTGGTAAAGGTAGACGCTGCCGAACGAGTCTATTCCCAGAGGGACCTTGTTAACCAGATCCACCTCATGGAAACGGCCAAAATTTTCCTTGGCTAAGCCCTCCAAAAATTCCCTGGCTCTTATCTGTTCACTAAGCCCTCTATCCTTTGAAATAAAGCCAAAGGTTTCAATCCGTGTCCGGGGGAGCATATTCCTGGCCTTGACAGCCGTTATGAGTTCTCCGGGATCCGTCATCCCCCTGCTCGGAAGGCCATCAGAGAGCAGGAAAATAACATGGGGCTTCATCCTTAAGGCAATGCCCAAGCCTTTCTCTGCATTGGTGAGGTCTCCAACGCCAAAGGTTTCGATATAGCGGCAAGCGTCCTCAATCGTCTCAACATCAGCCCTGACCAGGTTATCCCTGAAAGAGTGGACCTCTTCATTGAAGAAAATGACATTGAATCTATGCTGTGGGGAAAGGGTAGTTCTCAGGCAGTCTTCCAGGGCCTCTTTAATCAGGAAGATCTTTCTATGCTCCCCGATGCTCTCGGAACCATCGATGAGGAACACAACATCCTTCTGATCGTCTCCCAGGCCTTTCAGGACATCGCCAAAGATCCCTAGCCCGGGACATTCGGCGTCCTGCCGGACGTCCGGTCTCTGTCTTGACTCGACCAGGGCAAGTTTGCTCACAGCCGCCATCCCGCCCAGGCCCGCCAGGGCTGCTGCGGCCAGGGTCACCACAGCCATCTTCACCTTTGACCACATCATCAGCTTCATTGTTCCTTTTGCAATCAGGTGCGCATTCTCGAACCCGGCCAAGCCTGCAGCCTCTCCACTTGCACCCGCGACCCCTGCTGTACAGCACGATTCCCCAAGGCCCACAGGACCCGCGTGGATGCCCTTAGCTGCCAGCATGCTTGAAAGGACAGCAACAGGTACTGTTATGTTTTTCCTTGAAAGCTTTTTGCGGAGCTTGCTCATGCCGCGGGATATAAGCATCCTTACAGCCTCTATGCTGCAGCCGAGATCCTGCGCAATTGTCTCCTGCTTCCTGTTTCGAAGATAATAGCCGATCACCGCCTCCTGCTGCCTTTTGCCAAGAGCAAGTATTGCTTTATTGAGATACGGCTTTATCTCATTCCACTGGATCATCTGTTCCGGGGAAAGCCCGTATATATCTTCTTTATCTGCCATAATCACCGCCTCTTTTTCACGCTTTTTTCTGCGCATTTCCTCCCGTTTCATGTTGGATACAATATAAACCGATGCCCGCAGCAACCACCTGCTGATACTGGGTTGTGCCTTTAACGTCCTCCCCTTCCCTGCAAGCAGTATGAATGCAGCCTGACATGCGTCCTGTGCAAGATGTTCGTCATGCAGATCGCGCAGAACGGCTGCATATACCATTGTGTAATAGCGTTCTGTAATGATGCGGAACGCTTCCTCGTTATTATTTTCTGTGAATTCAAAAAGAAGTTCCGCGTCATTCAGGGTATTCAGATTCATCAGAATCCTCTGACTTTTAAGGTATTACCGGATTTCGCTTCTCTACTGTACTAATATCCGGCAAATACAAAATATAACGTTTTTTTTCAAAAATAAAGTATTAAATGTCATTTTAATGCATAAAGATTAGTTAATTAGTCTTTCGACTTTGCTCAAGATAAATTAACAATGTCCCCCCTTTCCTCGAAAATAAATATTGACTTTGGCTGAGCATATGTATAATAATTGCAATATGGATTCAAAAACCCGCCTTGAAACAGCTTGGTCGTTTACAGAACCTGACCGGGTCCCGATCGAGCTCAGGATATCTCCCTCTGCCCGTGAAATTGATGAAGCAGCTGATATTGTCGATTTCATCGATACACAGGCTGATAATTTTCACGGGACCGGAGCTGTCAGCTAGGGATTCTGCGGACTTGAAAACGAATACAGTGAAGAGATAATAGAGGATATCCCCGGTCAATACAAGCGTATCCGCCGGTCTCACACCACGCCCGGGGGAGAATTTTATGCTGTAACAAAGCACAAATACGAGGTGCTCGATCCTAACGATTTTCACTGGGAAAAACGCTTTATAGAGACCCTTGAAGAGATGGAGCGTCTTGCGGATGCGCAGCGCCCCCTGCCCCGCATCAATAAGGGTGTTTTTGAAAACAGACTGAAGGAAATCGGGAATAGAGGGGTTGCGACCGTATCCCTTCTCCATCCGCTGGGCTTTCTTGTACGCAATGCACATATGGAGAATGTGTTCTCCTGGTTCATGATCGAAAAGGACATAATGCACCGGTTTTGTGGAAACAGCAACAATCAGGTAAAAGATACTGTGGTGAAACTGCATGATGCCGGAATCGGGCCCTATTTTAAGGTAACCGCTCATGAAATGCTTATTCCTCCCTGGATGGGAATGAACCTTTTTAATGAGTATGTGTTTCCGTATGATAAAACAGTTAATGATGCGGTTCATGCAGCCGGGGGGAAAATCCGGGCCCACTGCCACGGAAACTGCATGCAGTTTTTGGAACGGATGAGCGACATGGGCCTTGATGCGATCGAGCCTCTTGAGCCTCCCCCGTACGGGGATGTAGATCTTAAAGAGGCAAAGCACACGGTCGGCGACAGAATGATGCTATGCGGAAATATCGTTTCCCAGGAATTTGTCACACTTGAAAGAGATGATGTACACCGCCTGGTACAAGAAGCGTTCAGGGACGCAGCACAGGGCGGAGGATTCTCTCTCCGCTGCACAGGAGGATATGCAGGAACAGGATCAGCTGCAGACAAAGAACAGACCTTGAAAATGCTCGATAATATCAGGGCGTATATTGAAGCAGGGATTGAATACGGGAATTATCCGATCGCTGTTTAACGGATTACTGCAGATTACGCAAGCCTGTCCTTCGAAACTGTTATAGTTTCAATACGGTTTTAACTGAACTTTCCACTCCCTGTTTTGTCAAAATTAATGAAAAAACAGATTTTTTGCGTTCGGTTTATTCTATTTCCGGCTCTATACTATTGCGGGCTGTAAATATCAGAAACAGCATTGGGACAGTATCTATGGACGATGCAGGACTTCTTACGGAATTCGTTGAAAGCGCAAATGAGGATGCGTTCAATACAATTACTGTGCGTTACTCGGATATGGTTTACAGCACATGTTTAAGAGGACTGCTAAACCGGGACATGGCAGAAGATGCGTGCCAAGCGGTGTTTATCACTCTGGCCAAAAAGGCAAAGAGCATTCGGAACAGAAATTCCCTGCCTGTGTGGCTTTTCCGTACAGCCCGTTCAGTTGTTTCTCATATGATACGGAACGAGCAGAAGCGCAGGAGACATGAAGAAGAGGTAAAAAATATGGCGCATATCAACGGGCTCTCTCCGGATAAAACGATCGATCCTGATGCGATAAAACCTTATCTCAACGATGCGATAGGAGTGTTGGGAAAAAGAGAGCAGCATGCGGTGATAAGCCACTTTTTTAAAGAAAAGACATACAAGGAAATAGGGCAGCAGGCCGGCTGCTCAGAGGATGCTGTAAGAATGCGCATGTCCCGCGCACTGGAGAAGATGCGGAAGGTGCTGAAGAAAAAAGGCGTTTCCGTGCCGTCTGCAGCACTTACAGGTTTTCTTACACAAAGAGCTGTTGAAGCAGCACCTGGAGGCCTTGCTGCTTCATGCCACGCTGCTTCCATGGCGGCTCTGGCAGGAAACGCAGCAGCGTTCAGCAAAGCAGTTTTACTTTCTGAAGGAGTGATAAAGATGATGTTTTGGGTAAGAATTAAGATGGCAACAGCATTACTCTGTGCTACTGCAATAGTAGGTACAGGGACAGGCATAACTGTGAAAACGCTGGCAGAAAAGGATGTGCGGAAAAAATCGTCTCCTCCACGTGAAGCCAAGCAGGAGCAGACTACCGGTGGCCAGGCCGACAAAGGCCTGCAGCTTGTTCTCGCTGCTGATCGAACCGAAGTGGTTATAAAATCAAATGGCACGGCAAAGCCAGTGACTCTAACTTTGTCGCTTGTCAATGTCGGGACCAAGCCACTCGCCTTCTATCCCGATTACATGGAAGACAGCGCGCCGGGATGGCTGCCCTTCCATATTGAAGTCGTTTCACCCAAAAAGAAATCGGCAACAAGTCGAATTGATTTCTATAGCAATGATGCGTTCTATGGGGCCAACTCGCATCATCCTCCACGCAAGCCATTTGCGTCTTTCCCGGCAAAAATGGACCCCTTAAGCATCGCTGCCGGGAAGAAATTCGTGTTTTCGTGTACGATTAGTATGGTGAAACTCTGGCGTGAGACTATGGGCGAGGCAGGGGCCCGTGACGGAACCTATCGCCTCAGAATGAGCTTCAAACGCCCTCGACAGCCTGGAACCAAGTATTGGGCAGGAATCGTCACCAGCAACGAGCTCGTGCTGAACGTGCTGCCAGCCGGAGGTGAAACAGCCGGGCCCGGAGAAACGGCAAACCCGGGCACCTCCCCTGCCGCACAGACGGAGCCCGAACTATATCCTTTTGCCGAAGGTGCCAAGTGGGGACTCATTGACAAGACGGGCGGTGTTGTTGTTAAGCCGCGGTTCCATCAGATCGGGCTAGAGGAGTGGATGCGGGATACCAGGCTTTTCTCCGAGGGGCTTGCACCCGTAAAACTCTTCGGCGACTCGGGAAAACCGGATAAATGGGGTTACATCAACCCCAGGGGGGAACCGGCCATTGAACTGCGCTTTACCGGTGTTGAGTATTTCCGAAACGGCTTGGCACGGGTCCGGGTCGGCGGCTGCCTTAGCCGCGTGCGCGGACTGATGCAGTGCACGGGCGGCAAATGGGGACTCATCGACAGGACCGGGGTTTTTGTTCTAGCGGCGAAGTTCGACGCTGTGGGGGGCGGCTTCTCCGAGGGGCTTATACCGGTCTGCCGAATTGCTCCCGGCGGCCATCCGGAGCGCGGGTGGGGGTGGAGTGTCAGCAAAGGCTATACGAAGTGGGGATACGCGGACAGGTCCGGTAAGCTTGTCATCGAGCCGAAGTATGACTGGGTGCGTCCCTTCTCTGACGGTCTTGCAGTGTTCGGTGTCCGTTGCGGGGACAAAAGGAACATGGTCACCGTTCCGATGAAATTCGGGGCCATTGACCGCTCAGGCGCAACGGTACTCAACCCTCAATTCGCCATGCTTGGCGATTTCCACGAAGGTATGGCCGCGGCGATCCCGGAAAAGAAACGCAAGTCACTGGACTCTGATCCTGAAAAGCGGCGTGCGAAACAGATGTTGAGACGTTGTCCCCCCGGCCCGATCGACACAGCAGCGGGCTACAAAGCGGTCGGATATGTTGACCGGACGGGCACCTTCGTCATTCCGCCGAAGTTCATGGAGGGCGCCCGATTCCGGGAGGGCACTGCCTGCGTACGGGTCGCATGGGACGAACTCCCGGAAAGTCTGAAGAGCCTGGGAATACGGCCACACCCGTATACCCGCAATGCCGGCCCGGAGTACTGGGCCACGATCGACAGGACAGGAAGAATCGTTGCAGAACCCCGGTTGAAGACCGGGCCGGGGCTCAGCCGTGTCCTTCAGGTTGATAAGCAGAACCGTTCGCGATGGGCCGGTATAGACACAAACGGGACAATCGTGCCCATTGAAGGGTTTCGGTACGTGGGGGCATTCAGTGAGGGCCTGGCAGTAGTCCGGCGTAAGCAGGGAGGCCTGTGCGGCTATGTTGACGCTGCCGGCAAGCTTGCCATCCAGCCGCAGTTCACCGACGCGAATGCATTCAACGGCGGTGTTGCGTGGGTCAACGTCGGGAGGCGGATGCAGGGGTATCACATGATAGACCCGGGCAAGTGGGGTCTGATCGACAAAACGGGTACATTCGTGCTTCAGCCCTCTTTCCTTGGAATCGTTACGGATTTCGGTCCGGGTCGGAGCCTGGCCGCTGTGAAGGTCTCGTACGAACGCCAGGACGCCGGTGATGTGGTGAAACGCATCACAAAGATGGCTTATGTGAACAGGAAGGGCGAGGTGGTTTTCAATTACGAGATAGTGCGCAGAGAGCCGAAGGGCGAGCAAAGAAAAGGCGGGGGTCACCCCATATAGTCCACAAAGGAACGCTGCCTGAATAGCTATACTTTATGAAATATCCAGGCCAGGCTTTGCAAGAAGTTTCTGGATTACCCGAATCTTTCGACTCACTGTGTTCGCTCAAAACTTTCAGTAAATCGGGTAATGACAAGATAAGAAGAAAGAAGAAAAGAACGGGAAAAGAAAAACCGAGCGGCCTTCTCGACGCACTTATTTCATGATCGGCAGGGACCTTCGCAAAGACCCCGGCCTACCGGGGGCGATCCGACGGATCGCCCCTACACGGGCAACCGCGAGGGTTGCCCCTACATCCATCACCCTCACCTTTATCCTCCATGAACTTCGTTCAAATTCTTCGCAGAGCTCAGAATATTCAGTCGGTCGGGAGTAAAGCAGTTTACTCCCTTTCGCTCCGCGATCCCTCCTTCACCCGTCAAGGGAGAGGGAAACAGGGGCGAACGGAGGCGTTAGGACAGGGGATTGTCTTGGTCGGGGTTGTCGTCGGCTTCCTCGTCCTCGCCTTCCTCGTCCTCTCCTTCAGTATCGGAACTTTCGTCCTGTCCGGGTGTCTCTTCGTACGGTTCCTGTTCGGAAGGCGGGGCGGATGCGATATCCTCTCCTGTATCCTCCTCAGGGATTTCCATATCATCGATGCTTTCCTGCGGAAGCGGCTTTTTCCTTAAGGTCAGGCCTGCAAACCCTGCACCCAGTCCGCCTGCAACGCAGGATATGCCTATGGTCACGAGGTACGGGTTCAGCGATTCCGCGCCTACAAGGACCACGCCGATCACTGCTGCGGCTGCGAGTACGGCTGCTGCTTTGAGCTTCGGACTGAAGGGACCATACATGCATGCACCATACACAACCGCGAATACGGCGGCTGCAAGGAGTATCAGCATAACGTTCCCCATTGAGCTCTTTACATAGCTCACCCGCACCGTCACCTGGTTGTCCATGGGGAATATGCTCATAAAATGTTCGGTATGCCCGCTTTCAGGCATCTTGCCCGTGTATACGGACTGGCCGCTCCCGCCCTTTCTCGCATTGATATAGCTCGAATACTGGGCAGCCCGTATGTTGTCCGCATGGTACCCGGACCCCTGCCCCTGGTCAGGAGCGTTCAGTGCCTGCTTTCTCTGTTTTTCCGCCTGTTCCGTGTATTCGGCGTTGAGCCCGGAAAGCATGCCGTGGAAGTATTCGACGCGGTCGATATTTTCGCATGTGCCCGGGGTCAGCCTGTATTTCTCGGGAAAATCGAGCGTCCATCCGAGCTGCAGTATCTTCATTTCAGTGGACGGGAACGGGATCTCAAGGCTGCCCGACCTCTCGAGCTTGTCTATGTCCGATTTGTACCTGAGATAGATCCTGAATTCCTTGGCCTTTCCTCCCACGCCGGAGACAGGTATAAGGGTCCGGTCCTGTCCCTGCTTCGGGGACATCTTCCTGCCGTTGACGATCAGGTGATGGATCTCGGAACGTTCCGGGAGCTTGAGGCGGAGGAACTGTTCGGTCGTGTTCCTTACCTTGAAGAATATGTCCGTAACCATGGCCCCGTTCTCGGATATGCTCGAGTAGGCTTTTGCCGCCTCGATAACCGCGACAACGACTTCCGCGGGAAGATGCGTCACCGTGTCGAGCCCGAGGGAATAATCCCTGTCCACATACCTGAAGCTGAGCACCACGGGGTCCGTTATACCGACCTTGAACCTTGAGTCGATCTCATCATAGTCCATCTGCACGAGTTCTTCGAGATTTTTCAGCTTCACTTCCATCTCGTTCGAAGCGGATACGACTATATAGCCTGCCTGGTGCTCGACGCCCGCGGCTTCGACATGCGCAAAGGAGAACGTGCTGTCCTTCTTCAGCGGTATCCTGAAATTCGCGAACAGGTTGTACCGTCCGATCTTTCCCGAATGGGTTGTCACTTTGTATGTACCGGGACCGGTCTTTTCCATGGGTTTCGCATCTGTCCCCTTTATCGTGACGTTCTCGGCCTGCGGGGGGAACTTCAGCACGAATTCCGATGCCTGCGCATCCTGTATATCAAACTCGAAGGTCACGGCGCAGGCTCCCCCTCCCCTGCCGACCGAAATGAAATTGAATACCTCTGCTTTTATCCGCGGGAAAATGGTCCTGGTTTTGAGCTCGAGGTTCCACGGGGACGTGTAATACCGGTACGCGCGCACGATACCCGCGGCCCTCAGCCTCCTGTCGACCGTCTTGATCTCCACTTCGCGTATATCCTTCAATCCGGCGGGATGCTCGAGGATCTTTACAGGCACGCCCACGGTAATGCCCACCGTGCCTTTTTCCTTTTTAACGTTCTTCAGGCTGAAATAAGGTATAGAGATCGAAGGGATAAGGGATTTCAGCGGCTTCTCGCACGACAGGAACAGGGAATAGGTGCCCTTGACCTTTTTCTGAAGCACGACCTTGAGCTTGGATCCTTTTTTCTCCCACATATCAATGGAACTTCCGTTAACGTCGATCACCATGATTTCCGGGTCCATATCCATTTCAAGGTTGTATACCCCTGCCTTTTCAACAGCATAGGAGATCCTGTACGTGACCTCAAGGCCCCTCTCCTCCACCCTGATAAGGTTCTCGACATGAGCGCTGATCTCAGGCTGGATATGCTCGACAGCGGTTAAAAGGGAAAAGGGATGTCTGATATACCTGAAAAAAAGCGCGTTCTGCGCAGCGGAACCGAGCTGTTTGAATTCACCTGGCAGCTCGATCCTGTCGATCTGATTGCATTCGTCCATTTTTTTCGCTTTGATCTTCATTCCGGGAGCGGGTTCTATCTCTATGTATCCCCTTTCGCTTTCAACGCTGCGGACCGAAACAGCAGGGAAAAGGGTCCCGGACGGGTCGTTCACCTGCATATCGGTAAGGAGCTCGAGTGAATACGCCCCGAGCGCCCGCGACCTGAGGTCAACGGTAATGATATTGTCCTTCACATTCCATGAATTTATGTTTTCTCCCGCTATATCCAGAAGCTTCAGTCCTGCAGGCAGCTTGATCGAAAACCCGAACACGCCGGCGTTCTTGATGTCAAAATGTATCACGGTGCTTGCCTTGATGCTCTGGAGCCCTATCTTTGCCCTGGTGAACACGGTTGCGAACACCCTCGGCGTGATATCGCCCACGCTTACGGACAGGTCGAACGCCTTCTGTATGAACCTGAACCCCAGGCTGGGCACATATCCTTTTTTGCTCATTGAGGAGGGGAGCGTGGATACGTCTATCTGGCGTATGTCGCTGCTTTTTGCCACGTCGATCTTCAGCCCCTTTTCCAGGAATACGGCCAGATAGCCGCTGACCTTCTTCGCTCCCTGTGGAACGACCGAAGGCACGGAAACGAGGGAGGGGATCTCCTTGATCCCGGCTTCACTGATCACATTCAGACTGACGTTGCCTGAAACAGGCTGGGCAAAGACCACTTCCAGGGTCTGGCCGTCCTGTTTTTTGTGAAGGTTCCAGTAGGATATGCCCTTGCCTTTGACGTCAAGAAGGTTGAGCTTGGTATCGATATCCACGGAAAGGGTTTCCATCTTGCCCTGGATGATGTTGAACCCCATCTGTGAAACGAGCTGTATGCCGGCCCTCCCGATAAGGGCGCTGACCAGCTCCTCGCAGGTCGCCATTGCCTGGATCGTTTCATCGCGCTTTTTCTCCTCCCACCAGATCAGCGGCATCATCCGCTGTCCCGGCGCAAAGATCTCGACCTTAAGGCCCCCGCCCGTTTCCTCGGTCTTGAGCCCCGCGCCCTTTGCCGCGGTCACGTTCACGTCCGTGCCCGGGATGGTCAGCACTGTCCTTGACTTTACCGAAGGTATGAGCGGCACGGTCGTTTGCGCACGCCCGTCCTTTATTTCCGCACTCGTAACGTATGTCACGTGTATGCGGTATTCGCCGTCATCCAGGGAGATGAGGGAAATGCCCTTTTCGTCCGCAATAAATACAAGGTCGTCATCATCACCTTCAACGACCTTATAGTCTGTGAGCGACACCTGCGTATCGATAAGGGGGAATTTTATGGACTTCCTCTCGAACACTTCAAGCGTACATTCGAGCGTATATTCCACTACGGTCTCCCTGACATTCCCGGTAATGGACGCGTCCTTGAAAATGTATTTTATCCCCATTTCCGCGAGAGGGTCGCCTGCGTAGAGCATACCGGTGCACAGAAACGCGCACAGAGTCAGCATCGCAGCGATGGTAAGCCTTTTTTCCATGGTTTTCTCCTATAGATAAGGTTTAGGGTTCTAGGTTAAGGGTTTCGTAAAAAGTCGGGATTACCTCACTTGGAGGGACGCGCTCTGTCGCGTCCGCCGTTATTCACCAGTTTAAACGGCATTTACGGCCACGACAGAGCGTGGCCCTCCATTTAAAAGACTTTTTACGAATTCGTCAAAGCAAAAAGTTAAGAGTTTAAAGAACGATGGCGGGACCGAAGTCCCGCTTATAAAACGCAGGCTGAAGCCTGCCTTCCGGCGCGTAGCCTACAGGGCGGAGCCGGGCTACCGGGGGCGTATGCAATACGCCCCTACAAAAACAGAACAGGTTCTGTTTGTAAATCTCAAATCACAAGAACTAAATTCTAAAAACAAAGACTGGATTACCCGAATCATTTATTCACCCTCACCACTGTCCTCTCTTCCCCCTTCACTTCACCCCCACCTCTGTCCTCCCCCGTCAAGGGGGAGGAGGGGAGATGGAAGCCATTCATATCCGATGGAGAGGAGGGCGCAAGGAATAGTGACATAATTGTCCCGGGTAATGACAAAAAAGAAAGAAATGGGAAAAGGGCGGACACGCGGGTCCGCCCCTACATTGGATACCATGGGCGAATTCAATTCGCCCCTACATAGGCAGGCGCGAGACCTGCCCCTGTATGCATTGGATCGTGTATGCAATTTCATTTCAGTTCCGCACCGCGTCTGGTGAAATATTTAAAAATAAGTAATAATACCGATATGCAGAAAACTGCAGTGAATCCTGCAGCTATATGGCCTGTGCAATAGGCGTATATGCTTTCCGTACCCCGTGCGGCAAGTATCCCTGCCAGTGCTATGCATGCGAGAACACCCCGTGTTTTCCAGGTCTGTTTCGAAAACAAAAGCAGCAGGGGCGCGAGCATAAGCACCAGTCCGATCCGCTGTATGAACGGATAGCCCAGCACTGTCATTTCAAGAGGCTTGATCTCGCCTCCCCTCGGACGCCCCCTGAACCTGTATACATTCCCTTCGGAATATTCAAATCCTATGCGGAGCGGTTTCACGCCCGCAGCCCTGCCCCCTTTTGTTTCACCCGAGACCGCTGCCGATTCCTTCTGCTTGAGCAGTCTGAAGTCCTCAAGCACTTCGGCTTTCAGTCCTGTTTCGTCACTCTCTGCGGGCTCCTCATATGTCAGACCGGATGTATCGGGGCCGGGCTCTGTTTCCGGCAGTACCGTTTCCCCGTCTTCATCAGCAGCCGCCTCTATCTTTTTCTGCGCGATAGCTGTGTGATATATCTCTTCAGCCTTTTTCCTCAGCTCGTGCGATACTCCGGAAGAGGGCGCATCACGCTGGATCCGGAGCGCGGCATCCGCCTTTTCAAAGGCTTTACTGAATTCACCTCTGTTGTAATGTCCCTGCATATCCTTTATCATGTTTTCAATTATATTTTTTTCTCTGCCGCGTGAGTGCGACAATGCTTTTTTGTATTTTTCGTCCATTTCCTTTTTCAGTTCGGGGAACTCAGCATTATACGGAAGCCATCTGTGTATCTGAAGGGCTGACTGGTATTTTTCGAGCGCTTTTTCATGATCGCCCTTGCCTGAAAGCTTATCCCCCTGTTCGATAAGCTGCTTCATCTCCGTCCTTTTCTGCTGAATCTTCACCTTCTGTTCCTGGGTAGCCCATTTATAGAACGTCTGGACCCTTTCGGGACGTTCTCCCAGCAACCCCTGCACCTTTTCAAGCAGCTTGTCAGCATCAGTATATTCAGGATTGTACCGCAGGGCAATCTTCAGGTTTTCCTTTGCCTCTTCCAGACGGAATTCATCATACTGCTGTTTCCCCAGCTTGTAATAATTCCGGGCATAGGCTTTGTGCATTGCCCTGATCTTTTCCGTTCTTTTCATGTGCTTCTGCAGGTCTTCCTCTCTTTTCTGCTGATGTATATCGACTGGTTCAGACACTCCTCCTTTAAGCATGGACACAGGCAGGTACCTGTAGTATACCTGAAGGTTCAGAGCACATTTGGCTGTCGTATAGATCCTTCCGAGGTTCCTGCTCACGCCTGCAGGATCCCATGAGCCGCTCACGGGGCCTGATTTCCTCTGACGTGATATAAGGCCCGGTTTCATGCGGTCATTCCACTGTTTCCAGATATCTCCCCCCATCTGGAACGACGCAAGCGTGCCTGCGTGTATATACTCGATATCCATGTTCCTGAATGCATTACCGAACTCCTGTGAAGCCCATTTTAAAGCGGCCCTAAGATCCTGTATGTCGCGGTTCATTAATATCAATGCAAGTACACCGTACACCGTCGCTGCCTTGTGGGGTGTCTTTGACGAGAGGCTCCAGGGAAAATAGCCGTGCCGGGTGTCCGTTCTATAGCGCGATATCCCTTTCAGCGCTTTTTCAAAGGAATCACCTATGTCAAGGCCTGAAGACCTGCCGCTCTTGAGCGCGCATACCGCGCACATGGTCCCGTATATGTGAGGCCTGTTTCCCCTCCTGTTCTTCCAGAACCCGTCCCTCCCCTGCTTGGAAACAAGATATGACACAGCTTTCTGTGCGCTCTCTCTGATGCTCGCGCTTTTTGTCATGCCGTATGCTTCTGCAAGGGCCATTGCATACGCGGAAATCACTTCAATATCCCTTTTTTCCGAAGAGGAGCCTATGCTCCCGTCAGGGTTCTGGTTCCGCACGATATAGGCCAGTCCGCGGGCAACCTGCGTTCTGAAGATACCCGCCTTCTGAGTATGGCCCGCTCCCAGATACACCAGGAGAGCATACGATGTTTCGAGGAATGTTGAAGCCTTGCCTGAATGATCGTGCCACGAACCGTCTGCATTCTGGGTGTTCTTCAGATACTGAAGCGCACTGTGTGCAGATGTTTCAGTGACCGTGCCTCCGCCGAACCGTCCTACGGCCCGATGTCTTCCTCCCCCGTCACGCCATCCGTATGCGCCCGAGCCGCCGCCGCCCACGCCGAATACGCCGACCCAGCCTTCACCCTCGAGGTCTATAGTCGAGATTGCTTCCTGCCTGCCCTTTGCCCTGTGTGCAAGGAAATCCGGACGCGTTTCCTCCTGTTCCACTTTTGCCAGGGAGTCCTCCCAGTCGGTCACCAGGTCCTCCGCAGCAAGCCCTGCATCGTCTCTGTATGAATAGGAATCGGAAAATTTTGTCTTGTCATCCGCCTCCTTTTGAGGCTTTTTTTCTTCAGCTTTTTTCTCGATCTCCTTCACAGCAGAAAAAAGGTCCTGAGCAGGAGATTTACTCTGGGAAACAACGCTTTTCCTGATATTTTTGCCCCCTTCCATCCTCGACCTTTTTACGACCTGTCTGAGGCCTTCCTTGGCCCTTTTAAGGCTCTCTCTGTTGAACTGGGTATCGATTTTCTGCCCCTTGGCAAGGCTGAGCGCTTCATTGTACCAGTTGCCCGCATTGTACAGGTCCCCCTGCTGGAGATAGGTCTCGGCCTTTTTCAGGTTCTGTCCGATGCTTTTCTCATTCCTTTTGTTTTCCAGGTGTATGAGTTTTATCGTGTTGAGGATCCTGCCGCCTTCAGCAATATCGTTGCCCACCTTTTTGTTAAGGCCCCAGAACATATCCACGGCCCGGTCATTGTCAGGGTCAAGCTCGAGAGCGTTCAGCACATTGGAAAATGCAAGCTTTATCTCCTTTTTCGACCGTTTCCCGGACTCATCCTTCCGTTTTTCCTCCCAAGACTCTGAAGCCGGCATGGAAACATCCATATTCTCGGTCTGTGTCATGATCTCTTTCATTTTCTTCTCGGCAATGCCTCTCTGATGAAACCTTCCTGCCTGCTGGATATTCTTGTCAGCCTGAGCAATGAACTGCTGGGCCTCGACAAGGTCAGCTGCCTGAGGAGCTTCTGTGAATTCATTGCTGAGACTTCTCCTATCGTCCGGGGTTTCCAGCTCGTCTATATCAAGATCCTCTTTGGTTACCGCAGGCCTGAGGGTAATAATTTCATCCTTTACCTGCTTATTGCTCCGTTTGATATCCCTTTTTAACATTGGATCGTATTCAAGCCTTTTGTATTTTTTAAGATCCATTTCAAATACACCGGTCTCAGCAGCCGTCCTATCAGTATCACGATTATAGTAGGCTGTGTAGTTCTGCATAGAAAACATCTGCAGAGGAAGGGAATGCCACTCAACATGGGCGTCAGCATACAGAACGTTCGCCCCCTCACCGCCGGATACTTCCGGATCCTCCCACATGACAACCGCTGACGAAGGACTGTCCGAGTTCAATCCTCTGACATAAAAGAATTTTTCAGGAAAAATACGTTTGTCCGAAACATAGTCGGGATACAGGTCAAAGGGGTTTTCAGGAAATCTTCCCTCATGGTTTTGGGCGTACATTGAAAGGCCAAGGCCTATCTGTCTCAAGCTGTTTTTACGTGAAGTCAGTCTTCCCTCTTCCCGCGCTCTTGAAAGAACAGGCAAAAACATCGAAGCGATCAATGCGATCAGGGCTGTAAAAACCAGAAGATAAAGCGCAACCCTCACCGGCTTAGGCTTTGAGGGAAGTATGCGTATTCTGTCCGGACCTGAAAAATAATATTTTGCAATAATATATATAACAAAAAACATTACTGCGACCGCGATGATCACAAGTATCAGGGTAGCCGCCTGTTCAAAGGAAAACATATTGAGCAGGCCTGAATAGAGCGGCGCAGGGAGTAAGTCCCGGGACACCTTGTCATAAAATTCCCCTCTGGTGAAAAGCACTGTTTCAGGATCGGGCTGCACCTCCCAGTCTACCTCCATTATGCCTGCGGTCTGTATCTCGGGAAGCGTGAGCACGCCGGCATCGTGTTCGTATACTGCTGTGAATACGAATTTGCTCCCGCTGAACCGGGCAGCCGGAACGAGTATGCTGCCCTTTCTGAGCATGGGCTTCACCGGCTCGCCGTTTATATACGTTCCTACAAGGGTGTGCCCCTCCTTCATCTTCATCCGGATATTCTGAGCGCTCCTGTTGAACAGGGGCGCGTTGAGTACTGTAATATACCCCTGCCGCGCCTTAAAACTGGAGCAGACATACCGGGGACAGGTCACAGGGGAGGTCTCACGCGTTGCATGGGCTATTACCTTGAAGGAGAGCAGCGCCTTTGCTGCCCCCTCATACAAAAACGCACTGACAAGGCCTTCCTCCTCTGCATCCTTTTCGCCCAGGTCGGCAGGGGTCATGGACACGGGGTCCACTTCCAGCACCTCCACGCCCGCGTCGGATTTTATCAGTGCGGTGATCCCCCCGGTATCGGTACCTGACTCCACATAGGGGAAGGAAACCCTGAACCGGCCCTCCTTATTCCGGGAAACGGACCATACGAGCGACAGCGTGACGCGGCCCGTTACCGGCCTTGTGAAATGGGCCCTGAACGCGGTGCCTTTCCCTGTCTCTTCATACGATTCGACCCTGTCCCCCTTTATCTCGCAGAACCCGGAAACGGCTTCGGAAAACCGTATCGTAAGCTCCTGAGCAGGTTTTGACGGGACATTGATATTCAGGTCCGCTTCGACTTCAACCTTGCCCCTGCGTATGAAAAGGAAGTTCTTCACGTAGGTCTCGTATTTCAGGGGAGATTCCGAAAAAGCGCATTCGCACGACATCCTTCCGCTCGAGCCCGTGTATACAAGGTTCCTTCCGCTTTTTGAGGTTACGTTCATACCGAGTTTCTTGGTGGACGATATCTCGAAAAACGGCGAATAGGCGATCTCGACCCGCGCGGACACGCGATCGAACTGGGGCAGCCAGTCCTTATTGAACGCTGCGGCCGGCGCCCCTGTGAACGGCTTTACGCACGAGCATGTGAAGGAGAACGGGCCTATCACGTCTTGTGTGAAGCGGACTGTCAGGGTGTCGTCCGTCCGGTCCCATCCCTTTACATACGTTCCCCGGATCCTGTCGAGAAGGTATCCGGACGGAATGCCGAGATCCATCTCGGTGATATGCTTCTGGCTTACCGTGCCCGTGACACTCATGTCCAACCGGACCGTATCGGTAAGCACATTGAAACAGCACCGTATACTTCCGTTTATCAAGGGCCTTCTTTTATTTATCCTCACCTCGGCATTACCCGCACGCTCCGAAACCAGAACGAGCATTGCGCTGTCAACGGGCTTTTCAACGGACTGCTGCTGCCCCTTTACCTTGGCTGCATTCACGTTACCGTGCGCAGCGATCTTGAATTCCTGCAGATTTACCGGCGTGAGGATGTACCCGGGCATGGTCTCAAGCTGCACTGTTTCCGCGAACCTGCTTGCGCCGGACACGAATCCGGGCAGTGAAAGGGAGCCTGACCGTTTTGAAGCCGATGAAAAGCACACATCAAAAGAGGTGTCTGAGACCTGCCTGCTGAACCCGATATGGAGCGTACCGTTCTCAAGCCTCCATGAACTGATATCATTTCCCAGAACATGCGTGCACAGGGCCTGCTCCCGCGCGGCGAGGTCAACGGACGTCACAGGGCCTCCTTCCGTCCTGAGCCTGTATACGGAACGGCCTTCTATTTTCTCGGGCGTATACACAAGAGAGGTCCGGACATCCCACATCTCGCGCAGGGGATTGGGTGTGATTCCGAGTGTCAGCTCCGCTTCGGGCGACGAATAGAAATACACCGATGTGTTGGACGATTTTGCAGAAGAGCGTGCCACTGCATCTCTTTTGATATCCGCTATCGAGATGTTCGGCCTGCCTGCAATGCTGATGGACCCTTTCTGGAAGAGCGCTCCGGATACGACCGCGGGTGCGATCCTGGCCCTTGCTTTTATAACGGGCTGGGTCCCTTCGATCATTATGAAAGCTTCCCCCGCTATCGGGTATGAGGGAATGAGCACAAGGGACGTGCCCTCAATATGCTTCGAACAGTTGAATCCCGTCTTTATCGTGCTCAGGGTCAGCTCCCCGGGAACGGAGATGTCAAACCTGCTCACTTTTTTTTCATATATCGAGATCTTAATGATCGACTTTCTTGTTATTGAATGCCTGTCAGCATCGCTGATCGAGAGGGATATGCGCTCTTCGGCCGAATACCTTACCTTCTTTTCCCCCCGTGTTTCAGCGATCGAGAACGCAAGCACCGGATCGCCCGACGTAAACACGGTCCATACAGCTTCATTCGCGGCAGCGGACGGCTTTTTCTCACAGGGAAACTGTGTAAAAAGTCCCGAGTCCCCGGGCAGGGTTATGCTGAAGGTCCCGATACTGTGAACCGGAAGATAACATCTGAAAGGCTGGTCCCCTTTTGTGTTCGGATCACCCTCCATGTCAATATGCACGGTATATTCAATTGGATACGTGCGTTTCCCTTTCAATACCGCACACAGATACCCGTCCTTGAACAGAAGCGGCGTGTCTTTGTCCAGGTTTGAGGAAAGCAGTGTGTCTTTCTGAAGTGCGATCGGAATAGTAACGAACCCCTTTTTCCGTATTTCCAGCTCTCCCCTGAATTCCGCCTCGATCCATACATCGCCCTTTACGCCCGTCACTTCGAGCCGGGTGAACACGTAATCGGGCTCAAGGGGATCGATCGTGTATTCCGGCAGAGCGGGCTTCTGCTGTACAGGCGCTGCCTGCCCTGCCTGGCTGACCTGCTGAAGATACTGATCGAGCAGCTTCTGGTGGTCCGGGTTCTCCCCGGCAGATGCTGCAGAGAACACGAGCATAAAAACAACGGTATATATACCACAGCTCAGTCTTCCCATGTATTACCTTTCAGTTTGAGTGCGTTCCTGTATAAAACAGAAATCTGTTTACGTATTTTTCAGCAAAAAAAATGGCGACTCTAAAGAGTCGCACTACGTTGATTTTAAGTCTTTCGACGTAGTGCGAGACTTTAGTCTCGCTTTCAAATACAAAAATGCTGTAAACCATTCTATTCATGGTCTAATTGTACCGTCATTTGACCGGTTGTCAACTAAAAAGCCGTCCCATCATCCGGAGCAAAAGCTGTTTATATTAATGTCCACATTAATAGTACATTAAATACGTACTTTTTCTGTAACATGTTTGTAAAATAAGACTTAATTCGCGTGTATTGTATGTTAAACGCGTGTTTTTCTGTTCAGTTCAAGAAAAACCGGACAGGGACTGTCCGGAAATAACAAATCACAATAAAGCAGGTCCCAAAAATAAAAAAATAGACAGGATCACAGGATTATCAGGATTAAAAGGGGAAGAGGCCGGCAGAGCCGGGAGTAGTGTCATTGCCCGATTCCATTCGCGTTTCCTGCCCCGGCTCCGCCCCGTAGGGCTACGCGCCGGAGGGGCAATCCAGGTATTAACAAAAAGCAAATTGTGAGGAAATAGAATAGAATATCTCTTGACAAATGTACAATAAGCAGTTTAATTTATATCTTTGAGGAGATTTTGCGGTAATAATTATGGATTCCAATTAATTATATAGTCATATAAATGAATAAAAATTATATTTACCTTCTTGTACTATTATTTATTATATTATGCATTCTTGTCTCAGTTTTGTTTTATAGGCCAAATCCTGGAAAGATATCTATTGATCAAGATTTTATCCACTCTAAAATTGGAACTTTAAAAGCTCCGTTTACATTATTAGAAGTTGATTCTTTTATGGAATCAAATAATTTATTGGTTATTATAGAAGATGGTGAATCTTATAAACATGAATTTCATCTTATTGCTTTGGAATATAAAAATGTTGATTATTCAAAAGATAAGTATATACCTTTAGGAGACGATAGATCTGTAAAGCAATTTTTATATTCTATTCTTATCGAAAATAGAAACAAAGAAAATGTAGATTATATTCTTAACTATTGGTTGCCAAGAAATTGGATTCGGTTATACGGTTATTGTTATCGGTTATTTAACACCTGACTAAGTCAGTCGACTGAATCTGATTACAGCCTTCGGCTTCCATCAGATCAGTCACTTTTATCGTTGAAACTGTCGAAAAAGTCCTTCAGGGCATAAAAACCGGGGAAAGAAAGAAGAAATTAATTAATAGGGTCATTCGAATGCGGAAGTCGGATTGCGGAGTGCGGAATGGAAAATATAGTTAAGAGTCACAAGTTACAAGAGAAGTAAGTAGTTAAGAGTTATTCGAACGCGGAGTGAACAAAACAGAAAGAAATTGGACAGGAAACAGGGAAAAGCAAATAGTATGTAGGGGCAGGTCTCGCGCCTGCCCATTTGTACCGGCAACCCTTGTTTGCAATCCCGGCTTTTCCGGGCAGACGGATTTCAGAAAGCGAAAACCGGGATCACGCGTAACGGGGAGAATAAAAATAATAAAATATCTTCTTGAGATTTGATAAAATCGTAATATTATTATGAGTGGATATTCCTGCGTGTTAAACACCCTTTTTCGACAGTCTCGTTATGGTAATAAAGAGATGACATGAAATATTTGATAATAATTATGCTGATATTGATATCTTTGTCTTGTGGAAAAAAAGAACCACCCGTTGAGCAAGGTGATAATAAAACGCCTGAATTAACTCAAGTTAAAGATAGTGGAGAGGAAATAATCAATTTATCAACCGAATCAATTGATTCGCGATTTGATGTTATTGATTTAGAAAAGTTGAGAGAATTATTGCCTCCTAAATGGTATATATCTGCTATGAATACAGTATTTTCTCCGGATGGATGGGAAGATATTAATGAATCGAAAACACCAAATGGAATAGGGATAACTGTTTCAAGATTACCTTATTCATTTAATCTATGCAAAGAGAAATCAGGAGGATATACGGTAAAATATGCTAATTATAGGTTTTGTGTAATGTCATCAGCTTTTAAAGGAAGGTCTGATGGATTAGGCCAGGTATTTTCAGATGGAAAATTAGAAAAGGTTTCGAAAGCTAAGGGATTGGGAGAACTTATACTCAAAGATATAAAAAAAGTAAATAATTATTATATTTTCTATCGTAAAACTATTTTCAGCGATTGGAAAAATCCTGAGGAAATTTTTAATCATACATTTATTAAAAATAAAACAAAATAAAAGACCATAACCACCAGATTCACAAGAATCTGAGATCAGCTGCGCTGCTCTCAGATCTGTGATCCTAAACGTTCGCTGAAAAAAATAATAAATTAATTTGACATTTTCAATTATATGGATTACAATAGCTATAAATATAGCTATTATAATATTTTTGGAGAAAAGAAATGATTACAGTTCAAATGACATTGGATGAAGATCTTGTGAAAGAAGTGGATAAACTGGTTAAAAAACTTCATACAACTCGATCAGCGTTTACCCGTGCTGCATTAAATAGAGCAATACAGCATAAAAAAGATCTTCTGCTTGAGGAAAAACACCGGAAAGGATACGAATTGCATCCTGCGAAAGAGGATGAACTTCTTGGGTGGGAAGATGAACAAGATTGGGGGGATAGATGAAACGGGGTGAGATACGCTGGTATAAATTTAAAAAACCGGACAAGAAACGTCCTGTACTGATACTGACGAGAAATTCAATTTTAGAATACCTTTCCGAAGTAACTATAGCTCCTATAACGTCAACAATACGGGATATTCCAAGTGAAGTTTATCTGTCAAAGGCAGATGGAATGATGAAAGACTGTGCAGTTAATTTCGATCATATTCAGACTGTTCCAAAAAGTAAAATTGGAGCAAAGATAACTACCCTTACAAAAGAGAAACTTTTTAAAGTAAAAGATGCCGTTTCTTTTGCTATAGACTTATGAACTCAGCGAAAAATCAGTCCAGTCAATCTGAAACCAGCTCCGCTGGCTCAGATGACTGACTTCAGATGTTGAAACTGTCGAAAAAGTCCTTCAGGGCATAAAAACCGGGGAAAGAAAGAAGAAATTAATTAACAAGGTCATCTTTTATGGTATAGTAAACAGTTGACAGAGGACAGGGAACAGCAAATAGTATGTAGGGGCAGGTCTCGCGCCTGCCCAATGGCAAAAGGACAATATGAATAAATATTTGATAATCGTCATAATATTAGGTATTGGGTTGATTGGGTGCGGGCAGGATGTAAAAAGAACAGAACAACAAAGGAAATATGGGGCTATTTATGGAAAAGTATATAAACCGATTAAAGGCACACCCATTTCTGATTTAGAAGAAGGAGATATATTTGCCCCCAAAGGTGTTGATGCACAATATCCTACCATTAAGTCTCGTGATTTTCCAATTGATGCAAATGGAGAATTCAGAATAGATAATATACAGCCTGGGTTTGTAAACGTTTCAATATACCAGCCTACAGGCTCCTTGGATCTTATTGGCTGGAAAACTAAATATTCACGAAGGGCGTATGTTTGTGATAAAGCAGAAACAGAAGTAAGGTTTTTTGATGATGAATGGGATGTTATATTTGAAATTTGTATTGGTAATGCATCTGAAAAACATTATAGATCTGGTACTGGATTAGGAGCAGAAAGAACATTTGGGGAGATATATAACTTAGGATTGCCATTTTATTGTGAAAAAGATTGGATGGGATATGGGTATCCAGTTCCTCATGCAGGATTAGTTATAGATCTAGTTCCTCAAGACAGAAAACCTATCTCATATCCTGAGCCAATATATAAAAAAATAGGAAAAGACAAAAAAATAGTGATACATGATGTAAGCCCTGGCACCTATCATTGTTATGTTGGGAATAAATTCCGAAAAGTTTATGAGACTGATATTATAGTTAACAATAAGAACCGTTCATTTAAAATTCAATTAGAAGCCGGGTGTATTTGCGGGAAAATAAATATACCTCCCGGTAAGGGACCTAATAGACCTAAAACATCAATATATGCTATCGGTAAAATACAAAAGAAAGAGTTCTATGCCTTTGATGACTGTCAGGGCAGCTTCTGTCTTACATACCTGCCTGAAGATACATATAAATTGATGGCACATAGTAGAAAACACGGATGGAAAGATTTTGGAACAATAAAAGTAAAGGATAATATTCAGGACATAGGTGAATTTGACCTTCAGAAAGGAGCCACAATAAAGGGAAAAATGATTTTGCCATTAATTGAGCCTCCGCCGGATACACTAGTTGCTGTGTCTTCATCTGAAAACATAGCAATTCTAACAAACCGATATCCGCTTCATGATAAATTGCATGACTATGAATTTAAAAATCTTTGGCCTGGAGAGTGGGCTATTATTCTCAAAAGAGGTAGAGAAGTCTTAATTGAGGAAAAAGTCAAGATAGAGGATAAAGAAACAAAAATATGCGATTTGGTATATAAGAAAGAAAAAGACTAAGAATGAAAAACCATAATAAAACGCTCCACCGAATTCTCCACAGGCCTTCGGCTATTCTATGAAGCTTCGCTTCAGTTAAAAGAAAAAAAAAGAAAAGAACGGATAAAAAACCGGGCGGGTACAAGGCCTTCCCATGTGAAATACCGGGGTCTGAAGACCCGGGCTACCATGCGCGTATGCCCTTCGACATTGGTCAGGGTTTTCAACAATACGCCCCTGCAGTCGGGCAGGCGTGAAACCTGCCCCTACATTCATCACCCTCACCTTGCCTCTCCCGTCAAGGGAGAGGTAAATCCTCCCTGTCTACTGTCATCTGCCCTCTGACTACTGTTCCCTGTCCTCTGTCTCCTGTCCCCTGTCTCCTATCCTCTGACTTCTGTCCTCTGCCTCCTGTTCCCTGCCAGCTCCGCTGGTCCCGGCCGGTAAGCTGGCTTGCCGTGTCGGGATCCCCTGTCTACTGTCCCCTGTCTTCTGTATAGGTTACCGTGCCTTTGGAAGCGGGAAGCCATTCCTCTTCCCAGCGCTTTTCTATGCCTGCTATCCAGGATTCAGCCGCTTTTTTAAGCTCTTCCGTAATCTCCGGATGCACGTCCTTAAGATTGTTCTTCTCCTGCATGTCCTCTTCAAGGTTTGCCAGATGAATAGCATCCTCGGGCTCGACCCCTTCCACGAGCCTTCCATTGAGCACGAGCTTCCATGTGCCCCTGCGCACCGCGGTCTGGCCTGTCAGTTCCCAGAATATATCGCGTTCGGGAGCGGGTTCGTCCTTTCCGGCCCACGGCAGTATGTCCTGCCCGTCAAGCTCGTATTCGGAAAGGTCCCCTCCTGCCGCTTTCACGAACGTGGGAAAAATGTCCATTGACGCGCCCACACCGCTTTCCACAACGCCTTCCGGCACCATGCCGGGCCACCGCAGGATCGCGGGAACGCGTATGCCTCCTTCGAACACGCTCGATTTGTGCCCTTTCAGTTTTCCTGTGGAACCCCCGTAGTAGGGATCTTCGCGTCCGTCCATCCAGTTGCGTGCTTCGCGCGACGGGCCGTTGTCAGACTGGAAAAAGACGCAGGTGTTATCCAGGATATCCTGGCGCTCCAGCTCGTCCATGATCTCGCCCACGCCGTCGTCCACGGCTCCGAGCATTGCTGCCATGATGCGCCTGTCGGGCGGAAGGCCTTTGAACCGGTCGATATATTTCTTCGGCGCGTGCATGGGATAATGGGGGGCATTATAGCCGACGAACAGGAAAAAGGGCTTTTCGGAACGTACGGAATTTCGTATGAACTCAAGGGACCGCGCAGTTATCATGTCGGTCATGTATTCGCCGTTGCGGTATATTTCCCTGCCATTCTCCCACAGGTCGTGTATGGCGTTCTCCTGCTTGCAGAGCGACCAGTAGAAAATATGTGAATAGTAGTCTATGCACCCGGCCAGGAACCCGAACCATTCATCGAATCCGTGGTCCGGGGGCCTGCATCCTTCAGCAAGGCCCAGATGCCATTTTCCCGAAAGGCATGTGGTGTATCCGCATTTTTTCAAAGCTGTGGCAAGGCTCGGGACACCGGGCAGAAGCCCTGTGGCGGTGCGGTGGCCGGCCAGGACCGCACGCACGCCCGCGTTGCCCGGATAACGCCCGGTCATCAGCGAGGCCCTGGTGGGGGAGCATACGGGGCCGTTCGCATACCAGTCCGTGAACCTCACGCCCTCCCGTGCGAGCCTGTCCATGTGGGGCGTGCGGAAATCTGTGTTTCCCATGCACGAAAGGTCGCCATATCCCTGGTCGTCGGTAAGTATCACAATATAATTCGGCTGCTTCATGCTTGTATTCCTTTTAGATCAGGAGTGTTATGCTCTTTCATATCTTTTTTTGAAGCGGTCAGGCCTGCCATGATCTCCTCTCTGTTATCGGAACCGAACGTCCAGCGCAGGAGGTCCATGGTCCGTTCCGGGATCATTCCTTTATACTTCTCTACTTCGTCGATCAGGGCGGAACGGTCATAGTCCAGTCTGTTCAGGGCGATCTCGCCGTCCGCAACAGTGATATAATGCGCTTTCTGGCACGGATCGTCCCACCTGCGGTACGATATGCTGCCCGGGTTCATCCAGAGCTTTTCCCTGCCGAGGCAGTGGAGGCACAGCCTGTGGGTGTGGCCGAATATCAGCCGGGGCGGCGGCCCCTGTTCTGCCGGGCGGAAAGTCTCCTCTGCGAACGTGTCGAACTGATCCAGACATTCTATGGTATTGTACCCGCTGAAACCGTGGCAGACGCCGTACCTCACACCGTCTATTTGAACATCAAGGGCCTCGGGAAGACTTTCGAGGAACGCGATCTCCTCTTCGCCGAGAAGCCCCGCGTTCTGGTGCTTCCATCCCCGTTCCTGTTCAGGGACCGTATCCAGGGTGCGGCCATTCCTGAAGCAGGAGATCACGCCCCTGTCGTGATTGCCTATCACGCACAGGGCATCGTGCTCGCGGATCCACCTGACCGATTCCGCCGGAAAGGGACCGAAGTCCGTGAGGTCCCCGGCGCAGATCACAATATCGCTGTCGTTCTCCTTATCCCATACGGCTTTAAGTGCGCATATGTTGCTGTGTACGTCGGAAAGGATAAGGGCTTTCATGGGATCAGGTGTCAGCAATCAGAAAACAGGACATATTAAAAATATCCAATTATTATAGTCTGCGGTCATCTTAATTGAGATCATTCCGTCCCTCTTCCTCCCCCTTGACGGGGGAGGACTGAGGTGGGGGTGATAATAAAGACCGCGATTTCTTAAAAACAAGAATGGTCTAAAGACCATTCACTACCAAGAAAGTGAAACAAACGACAACGTATTGTCGTTCACCAAGCAGTTACTGATTAAATGCGATTATAACAAGAGGCCGTCAAAAAGCAAGTCCAAACCTGAAAAACAATAAAAAAAGGGGCCCACCCGGGGCCCCTTTTTTTATACGGACAGTAACTCGGTGAAAGATATGGTTACTCGAGTATTACTGTAACGATAGCCGCCTCGATCTTCTGCTGAGAATCATCATATATTCCTATGGCTGATACCCTTCGTACGAGCGAACCTTTTGAAAGCCTTTTTGCGATCTCATCTGTGAATTTGTCAAATGTGATGAATCCCGCCACTGTCCCGTTTTCAATGATATGGTAGATTCCCAGCGGGCCGTGAGGCACTATCGAAGGCTGAGGATCAACTGAAAGCGGGCTAAATCCCTCAAACCCGTTGTCAACTCCCGCGATCAGCGCGGAAGCAACATCCATTACGATCCCTGTTTCCGATACCTGCACAAGCACGTCGGGTTCAGCAGGAAGGTATATCGCGGTGAGGAGCGATCCGAGCTCTTTCCTGTTGACTATTGTCTGAGCGCTGAAATCGGGGTCTTCCGAACCCGCTGTGAGCGGCGCGACAAATCCGCGGACGCGTACGGCATAGCCGGTGTCGAGTCCTGTCGGGTCCATGCCGTTTGCATCGACAAGGAACATTAAAGGGTCTGCAACAGGAGCACCGTCAACAGAGAAATCAAATATTTCTATGCGCCTGTGCCCGATCCGGACCAGGTCGACCTCAAGCGTATCTCCGGACACGGGGCCGTTCGCATATCCGAAAACATCCGTGTACAGGGTGCGTACGAGCCCGGAGCCTGCCTGGGACGCATCAAGCTCGGTCCCGTTAAGAGTACCGAATGCCCTGATCCTCTGCCCGACATTCAGGTGGTCGGTATCGAGCGAGGATTCAGACTTCCAGCGTACGACTTTCGTGTCCGCATAGCTTATCTGCACGGTCCAGACCCTGTTAAAGACCCATCTGTTCAGATTACGGTCAAAGCAGCGGCCTTTGACCGTCAAAAGCGCGTCAGTGCCCGCGCCTGTGTCCCTGCCTATAATAAAGCCGTGCACACAGTCCTCGTCTCCTGCAGGAACTCCCAGTCCGCCCACAATAAAATCCGCTTTCAGCAGATTTTCATTCCCGTTAAAAACGCCGTGCGCCCGTATCGGAGCGCCGAAAGGAAGGAGGCTGAGAGCCTGAAGGCCTGTGTCCCCTCTGTATGCCTGGCCGTGAATATGGAATATCGTATCATTATCGGTCTTAATGGTATACCGGCCGAGGAAAATCCCTGCGAACCTGTTCCAGATCCCCACCTCTATTTTCTTGTTCTCCGTATTCACGGACATGATCTTTCCACCCGTGACAACAGGGTCGGACGGGTCTGCTTTGCATGAGATGACCGGCGTGAATGTCACGCTGTTCCCGGAAGTATCAACATCACAGGAACTGTTAAGGTCGAGGTCAAAATTAAGGAGCGTCGCCTTTGTTTCCACAATATACGGACGGTTGCTTCCCTTGAACTGAAGGGGAACATTAATGATCCCGTTAATCGGGTTTCCTTCGTCGTCATACAGGTCCGCCGGAGTATCGGACCCTTCTAAAAGGACAAGCGCATCCGAAAAATCGATGGTAATGACCGCGCCTATATACAGGCCGCAGGGGATGGTCGCCCTTGACAGGATCTCGCTCATCTCTGTAAGGTCGGCAAAATTTATCCTCTGCGCGGACGGCAGTGTCGTTACAACCGCCCCTCCGGCCTTGATAAGCTCTATCTGGACGATATCCGCCTCGAACACGTCAATATCGTCTGACGGTGCGTCTTTTACAGAAAGGGTCACTTGTCCCTCTGCCGGGTCATTCGAATAATCGTATGCAGACCCGTCGCACCCTCCCATGAGAGCGATCAGTAAAGCCGAAAATAAAGCCAAAATCATAAAAACCGCGTTTCTCTTCTCTTTCATGTCCCGCTCCTTTTTTCAATGGACGTAATGAATATCTGTTTCTCGGTTTATATATATACAATCAGCATGCCAAAAAGGGCGGAATTTTTTATTTTATGCATAACGTATTGATATTACGAAAGTTAATAAACACACCCTCATTACCAGGCATCAGCAGGCTCAGTATGCAAGAGAGGGATTGTCCATCAGCATGTGTAGAAATATCCTACATAGACCCTTCCTGCCACCCTGAAAGGGGGTCAGGCGGCCTTAAGAAAAAAAATCTGATGCACTTTTTGTGTTCTGGTTTTGCCGCTTCTTACCACTAAAAACCACAAGTATCATCCTGATCCGGACATATATTGCTGGAATATTTTCTCAATTTTCCCCTCAACCCTTATAAAGCCACACTGCTCCTGTATGAATATCCGGTTGTGATATGTATGGGTATTTGTTTAGCTACGGCCCGTCTCGGGACGGCCTTCCACGGGATTTGGCTGTCGGTAGATCCTGATGGAATATGCTGAATATGGTCCACAGTCTCTTACCGCTTGTGTGCAGCCACTTCTGTATATGGTCGTCTCTCTGTTTGCCTCTATAGCCCGGATTGATGTACTCATCATAGAACTGCTTGGCAAAATCAGATCCTCCCACAAATATGCTCTTTGAATATTCCCATGTTCTCTGAAGAAGGCTCCCGGCTTCCCCTTCTATGCCGTATGTCTTTAACCGTGCTTTCATTTCGTCTGTTATGACTATGCCGTGCTCTTTACCTCCCTTGGGCTTGCTCCCCGCTTCGTAAATGTATGCCAGGTATGTTTTATAGAGTTCTCTGGCAAACGCCTTTTTATCAGTCATTTCTTTCTTAACCGGGTTTATGCACAGCCCTTCCTCCAGATACTCTGTGTCTATGAGATTGCCCGGATTACCCTGACGCAAATGGTATAGACTGCTGTATTCGTAGTCCTCGGGCCGGTTTGCCATTGATGCACGGAAACTGTTGAGCTCTATATAAGCCGATCCCTGAAGTATCGGTATGCCCCGCTCGAATATTGTGCTGTGGAATCGGCTCTGCCACAGGTTGCCTTCTTTGCCTGTATGCCTGTTGTATGCACGGGTTATGAGTAGGTTCAGTTTTTTCATAAAACGGGATACATCGGTAAGTGCATGTACCACATATTCCCTATATGCCTCAACACTGGGGTTCAAACGGTATTCTTTCTCATGATAGCTGTTCCACCGCTCCATCGCCTCATCTGCATCTATGTCTTCAGAGCTGTCCATGGCTACCATGGCATGGAAATGCGAATCTAAAATGCAGAATGAAATAGGGTGACAAAAAAAGAGTGACTTCAATGAAATCAGCTTTTTAACAATGATATCTTTAATATCGTCCGACAATCTGTATTCCTGTTGCGACACTCTGCTTACAACGTGGTACGCAGCAGCATGGCTATTCACTTTAATCCTGGGCCTTCGAGCCATTTGTTCTCCCTTTCAAGCAATGTGTATTTTTTGTTGATTTTTTCCGATTTTCTCTGTTTCGCTCCTTTATTCCAATTTTTCCATTTTTCAGCAGTTCTTTTCTTTACAAAGATAAATACTATACCACAATACTCCCATTTGTCAAGAATTTTCCTTAAGGTGGACTGGCCCCCTCTAGGAGAGTGCCTCGTTCTTGGTAATTGAGGGTTTTATGTTACTTGAAAGATTTGCGCGGGGGGGGTTGTTTCAGAGGCAGGGATACCGTTTTTCCCGTATGCGCTGATTTGTAAATGGCCAGGATCATCTCTACCGCTTTGCGCGCTTCCTTTCCGTCCACGAGAAGCTTCTCCCTGCCGTTCAGGGCGTTGACAAAGTTGGAGAACTGCTTCTGGTGGGGAGTAAAATCGATCGCGCTCGGATCCGCAGCTCCTGCTGCTTTCCGTCCCCCTTGTTTTTTGCCGTATTTTTTCCGTACGGTTTTATCATAGGGCTTGCTTTTCTGGAATTCCCATTTGGTTATAAAGCTGTCCTCCAGAAATATTGTGCCGTGTTCTCCGGAAACCTGAACTTTACGCGGAAGTCCGGGAAATGCAGCGGTTGTTCCTGTAATCGTGCCTATACCTCCGTTTTTAAACCGCAGTACCGCTGCTGCTGCATCTTCAACTTCTATCCTTTTATGTATGAGACAATCTGCATATGCTATAATATGCGTAACCGGGCCCATAAACCACTGAAGAAGGTCGATCGTGTGTATTGACTGGTTCATAAGGGCTCCTCCGCCGTCAAGTTCCCATGTGCCGCGCCATGCCCCTGAGTCGTAGTATTCCTGTGTTCTGTACCATTTTATCACTGCGTCTCCCACTGTGAGACGCCCGAGCCTCCCTTTGTCAATCTCCTCCTTGATACGGCAGGTCGCTCCTGAAAACCGGCTGGGGAAAACTCCTCCGAGCATTACTCTGTTTTTTCTGCAGGCGTTTATTATTGCATCACACCTCGCAAGCGTCACCTCAAGCGGCTTCTCGCATATGACATGTTTTTTTGCCTCAGCCGCTTTGACACATGGGTCTACATGCGCTCCGGATGGAGTGCATACTGTAACAATATCCAGACCGCTGTGCAATAGGAATTTTTTGTAGTCGGTATACCACGGCACGCCGAATTGCTTTCCCCTCCTGCGCGCGTTCTTCTCACTTCTGCTGTATACGCATTCCAGATGCCCTCCCTGCATCGCCTGGATGGCCTTGCCCTGGAATTCACTTATCATGCCGCATCCTACAATACCGAAGCCGTAATTCCTGTTCTTCTTCTTACTTCGCGCCATGCCTGTTCTCCTGTTTTCAGTTTCTAATATGAATCAGCGTGTAATTATAATACTATTTTGATAAATGTCAAAAGGAAAATTTTGACGAGATCATTCGAATGCAATTCGCCCCTGCTGTTTCCTATATCCTCTTCCCTCTTTCTTGTTTTTTTCAAGCGAAGTCTTGAAAATAAATAGTATTACTTCCCCGCATGAAGTTTTCTGAATATTTTCACGTATTTGAGGAACCGGATCGTCTCATGCACAGCCTTCGGACGATTGACAATGATCAGAACGTCATAGGACCTGAAGTAGCGTATAACCATTGCCGGCTCCTTCCAGGAACGCGGATAGACTTCCTTTTTAACAGCCTTCACGATCTCCTCACCCTTTATGAATTTCGCTATGCTCCGTATCCCCACAATATATACATCAAGGGATCCCCACAGCACATACCGTGACCGGCAGAAGGGTCCCTCCTCCGGATGCGACAGCCACACTGCTCCCGTATCCTCAAAATGATATTCTGAATAATCCGAATTTGCGATGATCTTGTCAAGCAGTTCCTTTACTGTATATGTATCGAGCGGTACGGGAACCGCAGCTTTCCCCGAGTCTGTAAGGGAGGAATTATACCCTATGTTTACGCCTGTTTTTTTTACTATCTTTCGCACAAGACTGTTTACCGAATATTCTGATTCCGGGCAGGCGACAGCAGACAGGAGGCGATGTCGTATATGCGGAGACTCAACCGGCTTCATGCGTTCAAACTGCACGAATTTCCTGTCCATAAAGGCGTCAAAAAGCTTTTTGAGCCGCCGGTGGCCCGCCTGTGTCGAATTTACCATAACACGCTGATGCTGCGGGCTCGGCATTATCCTGATATCGTTCCTCAGCCAGCTCAGCCCTTTCTGAAGCTCGGCTATCACGTCTTCGGCATGCCGGCCCGGTTCTGAGGGGCGGGCCAGAAACGAGGGGTACCATTTCCATATAAGCTGTGTCTGTTTCAGCCAGCTGTTCTCATCTACGAACCATATATCCGGAGCGTCGTCCTGTATATAGGAACAGTCCATCAAACGCGCGCACCGGTCAAGAAAAACGGTCAAATCAAGATCCGAACCGTATAGAGAGTACACATTTCGGCTTTTCCGCTGTTTTTCAAGCACTTCGGGCGAAAGCGCAATATCAAGCTTCGAGGCGGCGCTGATGTTCCGGATAATATCCTGCAGAGGCTTATCCTCGAAGCCGAAGGAAACAGTGACCTTAAAACGCGGCTGGAAACCGGGATGCTGTTTTTTTCCGGTATCCGCAGCCGGCCTGTTCTGATGGGAACGGACCGAATCCGGCCCTGAGGGGGTTTCGCGGGAGCGCACATTCTTGTCCGGGCCCGGGATACAGCCTGCGGCTGCGATCAGCACAGATATAATAATGCGCTTCAAAATTCAAGTACATCCTCAAGAGGGGAAACCGATACAACCCTGTCCCTGAGAACATACACCCTGTGCCTGTTCTCCTTTATACCGTACCTTCTTGTTTCAAGGACATATTTCTCTTTTGACATTCCCAGGTCGTTTTTGTCATGAACATCCGTTTCTTCCATGATCAGGCAGTCCCCGGTCATGTCCGCAAGAATGCCGATGTAGATATATGAGGAGTCCGTATCGACTACTACCTTCCTGCCTTTCAGTTTCTCCATTTATGCCTCCTCCAGAAGCAGACGGGCGGTATGACGTATACATGGGGACGTATCCCAATGTTCATGCGCATTCCAGAACGGCGGACAGGATACGGATGAATATGACCCTGTTTTACTGATACTGCGGTACTGAGCCGGCACAGTGCCTGAATTGGATATCCGGACCACATGCACGTCTGATGTTCTGATGCCCTCAAGAATATCCGTTCTTGATTTCAGTTCACTGTATATCTCAGGAGATGATTCCTCTCCATTGATACACACAGTGCCGTCCTCTTCACTGCCTGTTAATGAACCGCGGATACGTTCCCTGAGCCGCAGATCCTTAATGAATTGCTCTCCTGAAATAAACGGCTCCCATAGGATCAGGAAGCCGCCCAGTTCACGATACAGGTCCGCGGCAGTAAAGGAGCCGCTCCGTACACCCAGAAAAACCATTTCCAGGGACCCGTATTCGGGGAATGCCTCGTTCAATACCGCCATCCCCGTTTCAAGAGACCCCTGCAGTGAAAAGTCCCCTGCCGTGCCTCCGCTCTCCCCCATGCCCGGGTAATCGAACAGCACACCTGCCACTCCCATGTCAGCACCGTATTTCAGCAGGCTGCTGACAGTATGGGACACGTGGTTCCGTTCCTCGCCCACAGGCATGCACGCGACCACCACTTTTCCGTATGTGCCGTCGGGAACATATACAGTGTAGTAGACGGAACCCCCTAAAAAATGCTGAGTACATACATGGGAACCCATATCCTGCATACTTTCAGGAGAGCTTTTCCCTGATCACCTCTGCAATAGTATTAACCGTACTGAATTTTTCAGGGGAAAATTCGTCATCTTCAAAGGATATACCGAACTCCTCCTCTGTTCCTATAACCAGTTCGAACAGCCGCACCGAATCAAGGTCATATGTCTCGGTAAGATCCTCTGCGTCATCGATCTGTTCCGGCGGGATATCGAGCATCAGCCGTTCTACAAGCATATTCTTGATCTTGGAACGTATATCTGAGTTGGCATCCATAGCGTATCCTTAGAGACAAGATAAAACAAACAAAAAACAATAATATTTTTTAGACGGGATCACAGGATATACAGGATTTAAAAACACAGATAGCAAGAATGTGCAAAAACCAGGATTGGCTGTATACATCTTCAGATCCTCATTCTTTTTAAAATGTTTTCTCAGTCAATTCCTCAATTCCATATTTTGACTTTCTAGATTTCTTAAATTAAATCCTGTCAATCCTGTAATCCTGTCTGACGTTTTTTATCTTGTCTTGTTCCCTTAAAGGCTTTTTTCAAGCTCACTGAAAATACGTATTGACTCGTCATAGTTACCCAGCGACTCCTCGGTCATCCCTGTAATAAACTTTTTCTGCATCTTCTTGAATTTCTTCCCTTTGGAAGGTGCATCCTTAAGCTTGCTCTGGCATAGCTCAAGAAGTTTCCTGCTCGTATCCTTTTTTTCGATATCAGCAGCAGTCCCCTCTTCGGGTTCAGGCTCCTGCTCTTTTGTCCAGTCATCGGTAAAACGTTTCTTGGAATCGGCGAAACGACCGATATACCGGACCGCTTTTTTGTTATAGGGTTCGATAGATAGTATCCGCGCGCATACCGCCACTGCGAGTTCCGTGTTCCCGCTGTTGTCATACTCCTTGAAAAGCCGCTCCAGGCATCTTCCCGCAAACCTGAAATCACCCTTCTGTTCAGCGGACATGGACATAAGATGAAGGATCTCAATATTGTCCCTGAAATAGGATCCAGCTTCCGAAAATACTTCCTTGGCTTTTGTGTATACATCCCGGGCCAAAAACATTTTAACCAGTTTCTGCTTGATCTCCAGCTCAAGGCTCTCGAGGTTTCTGGCAGCGCACTCCTTCTCGAGCTTCAGAAGGTTCGTCTCCGAAAAAGCATTGTCCTGGATAACCTCAAGGATCCTGTCCTTTGCACTGATTTTTTCCTTTTCTGAAGCTGCATCGTATGTTTTGAATACTGCAGCGACGTCCTCTGCACCGCCGTCCTCTTTTTCACGGCTTTCCTCTCTCAGGGAGAGTTTTTCAATGATACCGCTGCACTCATCCGCGCCTTGTGTATTGTCCGACTGCGTAAACAGGGTGCGCGCTATGCTGTATTCATCTATTGCCTCGTAAAAAGCCCCTTCCTTAGCGTACACAGCTCCAAGGGTTTCATGGATTCCCGCGTTGTCCGGAATATATTTCTGAACATCACGGAGATGCCGTTTCAGAAGAAAATAATTCTCATTATCCCTGAGAACCCGGATGGACTCCTGAACCGACTGCAGACCTTTGTTTTCGTCCCCTTTCTCAAAATATATCCTGTCCCGCTCGATCAGTGCGTATACATTCTGCGGCGCGAATTTCAAAACGTAGTCGATGATCACTTCAGCATTTTCAAAATCCCTGCGCTCCATACAGTGTCTGGCGAGCCGGACGCCTTCCGAAGCGGCAAAGTCTTTGTCGCCCTGTTCAAGGGCCAGATTGAACAGCGTCCTTCTCACGTTATCCATCATAGGATTCCTGTCGAGGAATTTCCTGATCATGGAATACGCGGTTTCACTGTCACCCTCCTTGATCAGAATATGCGCGGCTTCGGACAGACAGATGTTGAGCTTTATCTCGTCACCAAGCACTTCATATATCTCCGCAAGTTTTATCTTCTCGCCAATATCATCAGGCTTCAGGGAAAGGATGGCCTCCTGGATCCCTACCATCCTGTCATACTGCTGTTTGTCCTCAAAAATCGAATATGCGGTGCTGTAATGCTCCAGCGCCTTTTCAGGACTGCCTTCACGGACCAGAATATCCCCATACCCTTTGAGCGCGAGGACATCCTCGGGATCAAGCTCGAGTATCCTTTTAAACCGGTCCTGCGCTTCTTTAATATCTCCGGACCTGGCGGCCAGAAGCGCAAGGACAAGCTGGATCCGGGTATCATCGGGCATGAGCTTTTCGGCTTTGAGAATAATCTCTTTAGACTGGGGGATCAGGTCATTCTGAAGATAATACCTTGAGAGCTCCCTGTAGTATCTGCATGCACGGGCGACATTTCCCTGCTTTTCAAGGAGCCTTGCGAACTCTCCCAGGACCTGAAGCTCTTCAGGAAACTTCCTGTGGACCTTTTCGTACACATCAATTGCCGCGTCCAGATTGTCCTCCTTTTCATACAGGGCAGCAAGGGTTTTTCCGTATCTGACGATGTCCTGCGCTGCGTCAACCTTCAGAGCTATTGTAAGGGCCCGATCTAGAAGACGGGTTGAAGAGGCGCTGATCCTGACCGCATCGCGGTATACATAACAGGCCTTCTGGAAATTCGCTTCCTTGGCATACATTTCCGCCAGATCACCAAGAATTGAGGCTGCCTGCTCGTCGTCTCCGAGCTTTACATATAGATCGCTCATCATCGGAAGCACATCCTTGTTGCTCGGATCGAGATTGTGTACAAGCTGGTAGCTTCCCAGAGCGGGTTCATACAGACCCCCGCCATAACATATCATCCCCAAATCGTTATATTTGCCCACCGACTTCTCTACTTCCCCCTGTTTGTAATACACATCGGCAAGCCCCTTATGCGCGTTTATCTCAAAGGGATTCAGCTCCACAATACGTGAATATGCCTGCTCAGCATTGTCCAGGTCGTTGTTTTTTTTGGCCGCTATCGCGATGCCCTTGTATTCAAGTATTGCATCATTGTATTTCCCTTTGCTGATGAGATTGCTCGCAAGAGAGAACCTCGCGGACAGATCCGCCGGCTCAAGACTGGTCACCTTCTGAAGAAATTCAGTTGAACGGACGATATCCCCCTTTTCCTGAAGCTCCTGCGCAATGTTTTTATACTGCTCCTTCGCTTTTTCGCTGGTTCCGGCCTGCATCAGTGCATTGGCGATCTTTTCCTTCGCTTCGATATTGTCAGGGTCTATGGTAAGGATCTGCTTGTATACGTCAATAAGAAGCTCCCATTTGGCCGAGTTGGGCCCTCCGTCGGCTGTGTCCGGCATCCTTTCATATATTTCCGCAATAATCTCATATTCACTCACAGCCTGCTTATGCTTTTCAAGCATTGTATACAGGTTGGCCAGCTCCATCCTCAGTTCAGGCGATTCCTCGTTTACGCTGACGATCTTTTCATATACGGCGAGGGCTTCCTCAAGATCTTCAGGTTTCATGGTCTCATACAGCTTTTCAGCCGCTATCTGGTATTCAACGATCCCCTCCCCGGTATTGCCCGACTCAATAAGGATATGCCCCAGTTTTTTTCGCGCGTCGATATCGTTCTCATCAATGACCAGGACTTTTCTGAGCGCTTCCTGGGCGTCTTCATATGCCCGGTTCTTTTCGTAGTGTTCAGCGAGTTTCCTGTATTCAACCAGCGCGTCCTGCCTGCGCTTCTGGGATTCATAGATCATGGCAAGCCGTTCACGGGTCACTGTATCGTCAGGGGTCAGCTCAATTACCTTCCTGAATCCATTCACGGACTGCTCGTTGTCTCCCTGTGTCGCTGTGATGGTTCCTATAAGGATATACTGAATAGCCGCACTCCTGATATTGCCGAATTTTTCCAGAGCTTCTGCATACAGACTGATATATTCCGGCTCGTCCTCCTCAATTTCATTCACCCGTTCAAATACCTTGACCGCCTTGCTGTAATTTCCCGATTCCATGTGCTTACGGCCCACTTCTATCAATTCCTCAATAGAAAGGGAAGCGATCAGGTTGGTTCTGCGAAGCTTGAAAAGCGAGGAGTAGACTTCAAATATACCCAGGCTGATCTCGAACGCGATCTCACTGACGTCTTTGTCCCCGTTAACTGCCTCCAGCACGATCCGATCATCATCTTCAAGGGTAAGCGCCGGCCTGTTGCCCGCTTCAAAAGGTTGCTTTTTGAAAATATCCTTTGAAGAGCGGATGTATTCCTTGAACCGTTCCCACTCATCCGCTCTGCGAGCGGCTTCAAGGATGAGGCCGCTTGTGTTTATCATGATCCGCGTGTCCGTTAGGCCGCTTTTGTGCTTTCTTAAAAGGAATTCGTCATTCTCTTCAAAGGCGAATTCTCCGTCGTCCCATGTGAACAGATCATATATTTCCTCGGTTATCTGAAGTGTTATCAGATCCTCAACCTGGTTTTCCTTGAATATGTCCCGGTCGAGGAGAATCGTTTCATAACTGGTTTCAGGATCCTTTTCCCGAGCTTTCTGTATATCCGTATACTGCTCATTGGAAAGGAAGCCGTGTTTGAGAAGGAAATCCCCGAAAGCCCATTCACTGTAGCTCACCGATATCGTGAAGATCTCCCCATCCCTCAGATATATATTCTTGTGCCTCTGGCCGCAGTGTATGTTGAGCACACCCGTTTTCTTATTCACCGTAAGGGTTTGAAAAATATCCCCGAGATTAATGGTGGTCAGATCGCCTTTAATCGCCATTGGGCATCCTGCAGTTACTCAAAAGGGATGTCAGTGGTGTTTTCTGTTGTGTTCAGCCCTTCTTTTTTCCCGGATTCCGAAACGTCCTCTTTTTCTGTATCAGCAGGGGATTCACCGGAATTACCGGAAGTGTCCGTATTTTCGTCAGTTTTTTTTTCTGTTTCCTCCTCTTCAGGAACAGAGGGGGACGACGCGGTGCCGGTATCGGTCTCCTTCTGTTCTGAAACACGGGCACCGCTGTGTGCGCGGGAATGGCTCGTGCTTTCAACAGGCGGCCGAGTGATGTAGCTGTGCTTCAGGTTCAATGTGTTGAACCGCTCCCAGATAAAAACGTATGCTCCCCCGCAAAGAATGGCGATGAACAGGATAACTGCCAATGATACAACTATCAGATTGTTCCTGTGATGCTTCCTTTCCCGTTCAAGAAACTCCCTCATCATGTTCATCTGATCCCTGTGTGCCCTTTCCTTCCCCTCAAAAAAGGATATCTGGGATTTGGCGTTCTCTTCCATGGCGATCATTGCTGATTTTACATCTGTGAGCCGTTCGGCTATCTCGGTCTTTTCTTTGCCCGCAGATCTCATCAGGTCGAGGATTTCCTGAAGGATGTCCCCTTCAAGCTCGCGTGTTCTCGGAATATCCTTGATAATGGCAGGCAGTGTTTCAAGACTTCTCAAAAGCGCCCTGTTCTGGTCGTTCTGCGCAGCCATCTTGATATTCATATTATGGAGAAGCTGTGAGAATTCATTAAAGCTATTTATGATTTCGGGCGTCATAATTTCCCTGGAATCCGAAAAACTATCGAAATCACCGTCGAAATCTTCATCATGGCTACTGGACTGTTCCGACATATATGCCTCCTTTTTTCTTTTATTCGGCCGTACTGTCCTTTTTTCCCTTCGTTTTCGGGTCCTGTCAGGCTCTATGTGTTTCTCAGAATGCGCACGGGAAGGAAAGAATATCTTTTTTATTGCATTAAAAAACCCCATGTATGTCAGCCACTCCTTTTTGAGCTGTTCTGTTTCTACTGGCGCATAAAAAAATATATTATAACAGGACTCTCCGAAAAATCAATAAAAATGTAGAAAGGAATTATATTAAGTAAATAGTTAGTTGTAAGTAGTTAGCAGTTAGTGGAAAGTAGTTATAATTAAGAGTTACAAGTTATACGTCAAAAGTCGAAGGTCTAAGGCCGAAGGCAAAAGAAAACAAGTATTTAGTGTATTAGTTGGTTGTGATTGCGGTTTTTTTCTTTTACTAAATACTAATTTACTAAACACTAAATACTTCTTCCTGTATCCTGTCTGCTACCTTCTGATCTCTGTTCTCTGACCTCTTTCCTGACGCCCTAAAAGGGGAAAAGTGCATCTGTCTTGTCCCGCAAATACGAACTGCCGTATTCAGAAAACTGCAGTGCTTCGGCAAATTTGACGGCCTTCCCTTTATCAGCACCGTATTTAGCCGCAAGTTCTTTTCGGGAATTATCAGCCAGGTCGGCATCTCTGAACTTCCTCCGCTCCCACACCCATTTCTTCCGCTCGGCTTCTGTTTCAGGAACTTCATCGAGTACGCCGTCCTCCCACGGCAGCCATTCATACATCTGCGATTCGTGGCAATGATACATCTCCGTTTTCTGTTCAACCACATCATCTATTGAAAAGATCAGGTCCGGCCTGAACGGAACCGGGTCTTTGAACGTGTCAGCGAGATACAGGTAGAGCGGGTTCCGTTCCAGCCGGTCCGTTACGGGACAGACATTAGGATTGTTCACTGCCGTAGAGGTATCCCGCACGAGCATGCCCGTATACCTGTGATCCGGATGATAATCGTTTGTCCTGTGACTGATGACTATGTCGGCCCTATATTCACGGATCAGTTCTATCAGGCGGTATCTCTGCATAAGGGACATATCAAGCCCGTTATTCGGGACATTCAGCACGAGTGACTCCGCACCCATGACAGCTGCCGCTGCAGCGAATTCATCCCGCCTGCGGCGCGCAAGGGCTCCTCCGCCCATTTCATAATGCCCTGTATTACCGGTGGTCATCGATATCATGACAACACGGTGCCCATGCTGACAGCACTTGAAGAGAAAACCCCCTATCTTCACTTCGCAATCATCCGGATGGGCCCCGATCACCATTATGGTAACTGTATTTTCAGACATGTGCGGTCCTTAAAATATGCTCCCGTAATAGTAGCCGATCTCATCACTTTGTCAAGGAATTTCGACGCTCTTTTTCCTGGACAAACTCTCCATATATAATATAAGGGAAGAATCGCCTGCAGGCCTGCGGCAGTTTTATGAAGATTCGCTTCAGTACTTGATATTGGATACTGGAATTCTTTTCCGACCTCTGCCATCTGACTGCTGTCTTCTGCCGGCTTAGCTGGCACTACCTTTGACCTTCCGACCTTCGACCTTAGACCGGGCAACCGCAAGGATTGCCCCTACTGCCCTCTGTCTTCTGATCTCTGTCTTCTGCCTACTGTCCTCAGACAAAAAGCTTGACAAGGAATACCACACATGGTATACTTATTATATGGAATACAGGAATATTGTATGTACGGCATCTACATCACATGGTGAACCATGAATATAGTAAAGTCCTGGATAAACAAAAAGGAAAAACCAGGAACGCCTCTGTGGAAAGCCCTGTTCCTGCACGGGAATCTGCCGTGGAGGTATAAGGCTCCGTTCATACACGCATATAATTCCCTGCCTCACAGGAAATACCAGACACGACTGATAGATGCCTACATGAAAAGGCCTGTAAACCGGTTGAGGCTGCGCTTTCTGAAACTGCCTGAATACGAGAAAGAGGATATCACTGTTATCCTCCCTGTAAGGGATAGATGCGGTCAGAGGATCAAACATACATGTGAAAGCATCAGAACACAGGATTATCCTCAGGACCTGATACAGACCGTTCTCATAGACCACGGCAGCAGAAAGGATTGTATTCCTGAATTCAGGGCGTTGTGTGCACAATATGATATTGATTATATCAGGGTCGACGGCAGGCCCGTGTGGAGCAGATCATATTGCTCAAATATCGGTATTAAACGGGCTGAAACAAAATATCTCCTCACCTCTGATGTCGATATCATATTCGAGAAGAATTATATCAGGGAAGCTGTCAGGGAATTAAAGAGAAATCCATTCCGGATTATCGTGTGCCGCTGCCTGGACCTGCCTGAAAACGTACAATGCGAAAACAGATCTTTCGAAGAGCTCAGAGATGAAGCAACACCCCGTCTGGAAGGTGCCTGTTACGGGATAAATGCAGGCCTCACCTTCCTCTATCAGAAAATAAGGGGATATGATGAATTCTACAGGCTCTGGGGAGCTGCGGATGACGACCTTATTAAACGATTTGCGCTGCTGGGCTTGAAAATAAAAGATATTACCGGTGTATCCTCATATATTCATCAGTGGCATCCCAGGCATGAAGATGTGCAAACCGAGGGATACGAGGAACAGTTCGAAACAAACACAAAGCATCTGGTAACGACCCATTCGATTATTCGGAACAGGGACGGATGGGGAGAGATAGAGTGAATTATTGCTGCTTGTGCAGTTGCAATATGAGATTATTACGAAACGTCAGCTTCAGCCTTCATGTATGTATACACGTCATCAGCATACGCGGAACACAGCTCTTCAGAATATTCCTGTTTTGATATCTCCAGCATCCTAGCATCCCATTCAGCGTGATCGATCCTGATATTCCTCTCCTGGAGCGAACGGGATATTTCCCACAGGGACCCGTCCGCACAAAAGCGCGGTACGCTGTGCGAACGGGATGAAACGGGGATATAACAGGAATAACGGGGACTGCCCGCGCAATACCATACTGCGGGGGGAATACCAGGATCTGCGGGAAGCAGGACGTTCATGGCTGATACTGTTCTTTCCCCGCACAGAGGGAATTCCCCCTTGGCATCACGGGATATCTCCTGAGCGCGCCGGAGGGACATGCCATTTTCTGCGATACGTTGGGAACACCGTGCAAGCCTCTGCACACTGCTCTGTTCTCTCTTTTCGGAAATCTCCCCCTCCTGTTCCTTCATCCCCTGCAGAAGGAACAGGTTCGCCCGGGCCGCATTTTCTGAAATCTGTGCGAATTCCATGCTGCTGCGGGTTGCCTCCACGACCATTGCTGATTCCCTGTCTGCAATAAGGAATATAACACCGAAGCTGGCGGACGTAAATATTCCGTCGGAAACGACACTTCTGATCATGTCCAGGGCTTCATCGCAGTCTGAGCATGTCTCTGCCAGAAGCCGCATAACAAGATGTTCCGTAATGCCGGCCGGGGCGAGGTCATTGGTCGGGGAACCTGTATTCGATACACAGCACAGCCCCTTTTCATTCAGGAAATAGGCAGTGCCCGTGTTGCCTGCCTCAACCGATCCGATATAACCGTATGTGCCTTCAATCTGCTTGACGAACAGGGACTGCGGACCTACTGTGAAGTCCCGGTTTTTATGAATAAGCATGCTGTCGGACGAGCGGACGATATAGGATGTGCATCCTGTCAGAAAACCGGGTGAGACGTCGCGCACGGCCTGATACGTGCTGAACCGCTCCTCATCAACGTCTATGGCGCGGGCAAAGCCCCTGTATTCTTCAATCCACCATGGGGCAAGCCCGGACACTATCTCCTCGAACCGCAGCCGTTTCCGGGCAAGTATGTCAGGATCGTATCCCCGTTCGCGGCACGTTTTCTCAAACGTGCGTACTGCTGACCGGGCACGCTCCCCGAGTATGCACCCGTATTCGAACCCCACATCCTCCGCTTTCCCGGCTAAACCTACGCTCTCTTTCATGATATCCCAATATACATGGCACATTCAATTGCATAAGACATTGCAAATTGGAAATTTAGCATTTTGTCAAATTTTATTTCTTGTCTTTTTCTTTTAACTTGTAACTCTTAACTTTTAACTACTTACTACTTACTGCTTACTAATAACTATACTGATTAACTTATAACTCCGAACTACGGACCACGTAATTCAACATGACGTTTCAATTTCAGTGCGCAGTCTATCTTGAACGGGGGAAGCGTTATCCGCAGCATGTTGTTTTCAGTCTCTTTTTCCTCTGAACGGATCACAGTTCCTTTAACAGTATTCCACACTTCAACAGTATACGGACCGGGACCTTTCATGCGCACCGCTGCCTGCAGTTCGGTTGCCGTGTCCGCTGCACCGGGGTTTTCCGGGTATTCAAGCATGTACTTCCTGTTGTATATCCAGACGAATCCCCCCTGTTCATCGACTGACGACATTGTCCTGTATTCTGAAGCAGTGTTGCCGGAAACAAAAACCGGAACAGCGGAAAAGTACCTTTCCCTTTTGTCTTCACCTTTGATAAACTCTGAAAAAGCCCTGTAATGGTAATACAGGTTCCTTCGCTCAACCTGCTCAAACCACCAGAAAAACGGGGTTCCGCCCAGATCGGTCAGAAACCCGGACCACAGCCCGGAATGAAGATCGGCTCTGAGGCGGGCTTCTGTCGTCCCGTGCCAGGAACCACCGTATTCTGTTATAATCCCGGGTTTGTTAAAACTCCTGTATCTGGCAGCACTCTGGACAGCAAGTTGGGGAAAGAGACCCCCGCTCCTGTACCCATCGCCTGCCACATAGTCTATCTCCTTATAACGGGCCATTATAGGATCAACCTTCTGGTAGTTTCCCGAATAATGGGTAGTCACCAGGTGAGGGAACGGATAGTCATGAATGATATCCGCCATCTCTCTGTGCCACTGATAGACCTGGTGCCTCTTATGGATATTCCTTCCGACCAGATCAAGCTCGCTCCACAGCTCAAACCCCATGATGCGGGCTGACCAGCCCCACCGGGCAAGGATATACCTGAGCTTCCGCTCGTACAGCTCCTTAGCACGCCTGTTGGAAAAAAACTCGTTGGGGTGCCTGAGAAACCCGCCGTTTTTTCTGTTATACGGGTTGAGGTCCCATTCCGGATCGCAGCTTACGGACAGTTTTCCGTGATTGTCTATCACAAGATGGATATACATCCCGTATTGTTCCGCAAGGGAGAGGAGGTAATCGAGTTTCCAGGCATTCTGCATGCTGTAATAGCCCACACCGTAATACCCTTTCCATTTTCGTGTCCATTCAAGCCCTGTCCACCATGAACACATCCATACCTCAAGACAGTTCTCGCCATTTTCACTCATATTCTTTATATACGAATCGTACGCAAACGTTCCCCGGTCAAGAGGGACGTCTATCCCCATAACCCGGGCACAGCGCGGATCGTTCGGGGATCGCACATTATGTCCCAAAGGATAGAAAAAGCTCCCGTCGCTGAATGCGAAATACCTCGGATCCTTCTTGTCAACCGTGACATATCCGGGGGTGCGTGCAGGGAGGGCATTGAAGGAAAACTGGCTGCTTGTGACTGACCGGGAGCCGGCTACAGCTTTTATCCGGAACGTGTGTTTGCCTTCAGCGAGTGGCGCGTACCGTATCTTCCAGGTTCCCTGGCCCTTCCTGATAAGGACCTCCTTTTTCTTTCTGGTGTCCCAGCGTCTGATATAGTCCCTGAAGTAAAAGGCAGGGATCTCAGCAACTTCCCCATCCGGCCCTTTGAATTCCCCCTGAATATCGATCTGCTGCGGGTCAAAGGGATTTTCGAATTCACGAGAGAGCCTGAAGGTCACCTCATATTTTTCATACACCCTGACATTATGCCGGCACAGCACAAGGTCTGTAATCCTGAGATCACCCTGATCCTCGTCTGCAGCCCTTCCCTCAATGTTCTGTATGCCTATCTTTCCTTTGAATGGTTTCTTGGAATATATCTGTATGCCGATCGCGCTGGTAAGATATGCTTCCGTCTCCCCCCACGAACTGAAATGGCCGTCAGGCATCACTTTCTGAGCATCAGAGGATATATCGAATACGGCTGTATTCCACTCCCCCTGCCGAAGCTGTGTATCCGAGATCGCGTGGAACCAGTGCCCGTCCCGGTCCTTTGCGAAAAATGACGCTTCGACTTCTCCCGCTCCTCGCGGGATGAATATGCCCGCCCGTATTATCCTGATGGTGCCGAGGATCCCGCGTATTCTCCTTTCCTTATACAGCTGGACCGGCTCGGGGAACGAAACAGGAATGACAATGCACTGTTCCCCTCCTATCTCCTCCTTTTCGGGGACGCCGCTTTCAGAGGAAGACGCGTATTTCCAGCCCTGAGGGCCTTTGGAAAAATCACGCAGGACTTTAAATTCTGCCTGTTCAGCTTGTATACTGAAGACAGTTATCAGAGTAATCAGAGAAATCCGGAATATGCTTTTCATGCTGCTGCCGTTTCTGTCAAAACCCAGGTACTAATAATACAGCTTAAAAAAAAAAGTCAATTATAAAAAGAATGGAATAATGACACCGAGGAGCGCACAAACCATGATCACCACGCCAAACCACCCGACACAGGCAAACAGTCCGTAACCAATGCTATCTTTCAACTGACCTTCTCCTTTCAGCTTCCATGGAAAAGTCCACAATGCGCAGCGGCGTTGCCTCATGGGCTTTTGCCGGATCCCCCTGTACCAGTACAGAGAGTATCCCATGTATCCTCCAACGGTAGGGATCGCCAAGCATTTCGTTCACAAACGGGCCTTTCTCTTCATGAATGATCCGCCAATCTTTCCATTTAGATTCGGCTGAAGCACTGGCAATGACCACGTTCCCTCTGATATTGCAGATCATGTAGGCATTATCGGTCTTGTCCATGAACAGCTTTGGACGGTTTCCCGAAATCCAGGGAAGTTCTTCGCGGTGCCAAGATGCGTTTGTGTCCCGCCAGTAATGATGATACCGCCGGGCTTTTGGAGGGCCCCAGCGGCTTTTGCCGGGCTTTTCGACTGCCTTAAGCGATGCATCTGAGCAATGCCACATCACAACGTGTATGCGTCCCTGGGAATCAACGGCCTGTCCATGAGTATTCATCAAGCCGTATTGCGAGGGTATCCGGACAACTGTAATGTCCGGCGAATGTACATGGGGCGGCTTTTTCAGTTTCTTCCCCATGTTGTTGAACCAGGTTGTGCCCCTGTCTTCACTGTAGGCGTACATGAGATCGTGATTTGCTGTACCTGCACCCTCTCTCCAGACCCACGTGACATGCAGCCTCCCCTTTGGTCCATAGGTATATCCGTTCGGATATGAGCACCTGGAGCTGCTGTTGCCGAATTTCCCTTTTCTGGAATCGATCTGACGGGTATTAACCCAGGTTCCGGTCTTTGGGTTGTAATCCGCAAGCATGCGGTCACCCCTTCCGGACCCGCCGCGCCGGTAGCAAAACTGCAGACCGCCATCCGGCGTTTGCCAGAAGCGGGGATAGGTGATGCTAATACGTTTGCCTTTTTCCAGTTTAGATGTAACGGGTCCGAAGAGTTCTTCACGCCACGATATCTTCTCAGGCTGTGAAGCAGCCTGCTTTTCGGATACGCGGTAATGGAGGGCATTGTTGTGGTGATCGAAAGCGAGATGTATGGTGCCGTCCGCAGGGCAGATTCCAATGGAGATTGTGTTATGTGCATCATTGCTTTTAAAGTGATAGTCCGTTAAACGAAGGATCTCCCATTTCCCAGCGGGGAGTCTGCGCCTGGCCAGGCACACATGCCTCTTGTCGTCGTAGTATCCGACGTATTGATAGTTTCCATGAGTGGCTACGGCATCCTGCTGAAACGCTTTTCCGTTGATTGCCTGTCCAAAACGCCCTTTGATCGTCAAAGCGTTCGTGTCGATCACGGTGTCATACATCTTAACAACCTTTACGTCAGCCATGCTGCTGGACGGACACATTACCAGTCCAGTGACCACAACCGACAATGCACAGATAATCCTGGTGAAAACTCCCATAGCATAATCCTCCTGCTTGTTGAACAACTCGCTATTCCTTGCCCTTTGTCCATGAATAGGCTTGGGCAAAGCAGCCCAGGGCTGCGAAGAGGGATAATATTCCCAATCCCTGCCGCACTGCTGCATAAGATTTCAAAACAACCCCAGTGAATAAAAGAACGTACAACATTGAGCAACCTGAAATCGCGGCAGCCATTCCCAGGTTCGTTCGAACGCATTGTCAGGTGCCGGCGCCGGCATATTACCGCAATAAACGCCCTACACCCTGATATATAAAGCCATGCCTATGCACATTATCAATATCCAGTACATTTCTCGTATCCAGTATTATTTTTGACTTCATCACCTTCCCTAATCGTGCTAAATCTATATTACGGTATATATTCCATTCAGTGCATATCACGACGGCGTCCGCGTCTTTTGCAGCATCAAACTCACTGTTGCAATATACAACCTGTTCCCAGACCTTTGATCCGTTCTCCATAGCCTGCGGATCATGCGCCTGAATTTTTGCCCCGTTCTCCAATAGCGACTCAATAATGGAAAGCGCCGGTGATTCCCGTATATCATCAGTTTCACTTTTAAACGCCAGCCCAAGAACACCTATTGTTGTATCTTTGAATCCCTGCTTGCCTGCTTTTTCCAGCATAGTCCCAAGTTTGTCTACCATTCTTTTTTTCTGCTGCTTATTTGCGCGAATAGTCTCCTTGATAAGACTGAGGTCGATATTATATTCATTTCCAAGCACTACTAATGCCTCAGTATCTTTTGGGAAGCAACTTCCTCCATACCCAGGCCCCGGGTGAAGGAATTTAGGGCTAATTCTGCCATCCATCCCCATTGCCTGTGCGACTTGATGTACGTCCGCAGAAACCTCTTCAGAAAGATTCGCTATCTGGTTTATATAGGTAATCTTTAGTGCAAGAAACGAATTAGCAGCATACTTTATTAACTCCGCAGTCTCATGATTACAGTATACAAATGGTGTTTGAATCAGATACAGAGATCTATATATGTCCTCCATTAACGCTTTCGCTCGATCTGATTCTGTCCCTATCACAATTCGATCCGGATGAAAGAAGTCCTGTATTGCTCTGCCTTCGCGGAGAAACTCGGGGTTTGAAACAACATCAAAATCCACACCGTGCTTTTTCTCAGCACATATGTTTTCCACCTTGCTCACAATAGCTTTGTTCGTGCCCACGGGCACTGTAGACTTCGTAACAAGCAATTTGTATACATTCAGGTTTTGTGCAAACGATTCTGCAACCGTAAAAACCCCGGAAAGATCTACGTTTCCGTCCTGATCCGGCGGAGTTCCAACAGCAATGATTATTACTTCGGAGTTTTGAATGGCAATGCCAATATCAGATGTGAATTCAAGATGGCCGTTTTTCAGGTTTCTTTCCAGATAATCCGCACAGCCTGGCTCATATATGGGTGATATGCCATTTTTCAGCATCTCGATTTTTTTCTCGTCGATATCAACCCCCAATACATGATTACCAAAGTCAGCCAGACCGATTGCCGCGATCAGGCCAACATATCCGGTTCCAACAACTGTTATGTTTGCTGCCATGCTGTATCCTTCATTAGATCAGGTTGAAATCAATAATTTCCTCAAACATACGCATCGATTGTGATCTTCCGTTCCTGCGGGCCAAGTACTTCAATTGTGATCCATACAGTCTGTTCCGGGAACAGGTCACGCGCGCGTTCAGCCCATTCCACGATAACCGAGCTTCCGGACGAGAATATCTCTTCAATACCGATAGCAGAAGCATCTTCAGACGATCTGAGCCTATACAGGTCAATATGATAGATGTCGCCTTTCGCACCGGTATACGTGTTGACCAGGGTGAATGTCGGACTTGTCACCTCATCAGTATCAGCAACGCCAAGCCCGGCTGCTATTCCCTTTGCAAGCACTGTTTTGCCGCCTCCGAGCTGGGATTCAAGGGCTATAATACGTCCGTATCCAAGAAACCCGGCGATCTCTTTGCCGAAACGGACCGTCATGTCCGGAGATTTTGAAATATGCTCAGAATTCATGCGTGTACGGAGTGAGAGAGGAGATGTCTATGCCCACAGGATCGGGGTTTAATTCAACTGCTCCCGGAGGGCCTGCGCACAGCCCTATCCGTGTTACAGGCACGTCCATGTCCCACGAGTGTTCAAGTTTTTCGGTTGATTCGGGTGAAAGTGTGAACAGCAGTTCAAAGTCCTCGCCGTCGGACAGCGCGTGGGAGACCTGGTCCTTCAGGCTGTCCGGATATTTCTTCATGACCAAGGGGGAAAGGGGCACTGCGGACGTATCTATCTGTATTCCCACTCCGGATTCCCGTGATATATGGTTCAGCTCGCTCAGGAGCCCGTCAGAAATATCGATCATGGAATTAATTGTGCAGATCTCCCTCAAACGAAGGGCTTCCCTGATCCTCGGAACACATTCCAGATGCTGTGATTCCCCCAAGGACCCGGTGACATACACGCAGTCGTCCTGGACCGCCCCGCTTCGTGCTGTTATGCCCTGCTCATGCACACGCCCGAAGGAAGTTACTGTAACGGACGTATCCCGCGCAGATGCTGACATGTCGCCCCCGGCCAGGCCGATACCGAAGAGCCCGCACACGTCTTCTAATCCCCTGTATATTTTCTCAAGATATGCCTTTCCCCGGCCCTCGGGCACGAGGCAGGCCGCAACTATACCCAGAGGCTCGCACCCGCATGCAGCAATATCGCTCAGGCTTGAAGCTGCAGCTTTCCAACCGATACGGTAGGGATCGGCCCCTTCAGAAAAGTGGATATGTTCGGCAATTGTATCTGTTGAAATAACCATATCACGGCCCCCCATCCTGATGACGGCACAGTCATCGCCCGGGCCTACAGCGGTATGGACATCCTCAGTGCGTGTGTTACGGATCCATTCTATAAATTCAAATTCATTCATAGATAACCACAAAGGCACAAAGACACGAAGTTAGTTAAGAGTTACTAGTTAAAAGTTTAAAGTTTGAAGAAGCCTCGCACTACATTTTATCGCAGGCTGAAGCCTGCGGCTACCGTTATCCGGGAACGCTTAACAAGTACCCGGACCCGGATAAACCTACGGCAGATATCAGTCCTCTTCCTCTTCCGTATCTTCAAACAGGGGATCAAGCTGTATATGGGAATATATGCCTGAAGTCACCCTGTTCATCAGTTGCTGGAAGTCAGCCTGAGCAGCGGCATATTCCTGCAGGGCTGTATTCTGATGCAGTTTCTCCTGCGCATCCTGCAGCGCGTGCTTGTCTTCAGTTTCCACCGGCTTCCCCTCCCTCTCAAGATCATGTATTTTCAGGAACGCTTCCTGATGCTCCTTGAGCAGCCCTTTTGCTTCATCGTCCTGAATGAGCTCCTGATGAAGGTCCCTGAAATGCTTGAAAATCTCCGTCTGTTCAATAAGCACACCCAGCTCTTCCGCTTTGTTCTGAGCTTCATTCAATTCCTCGTTCATGTCTGTTCCTTTAATTCTGTGTAATAAAACGAAGCCTTCCCGACGAGATTATTTCATAATCGGCAGGAACCGCAGGAAAACCTGCGGCTACCGATATCCGGATAACGCGTTGTTACACCAGGTCCAAGCCAGCAAGTACACGCTCAAGTGCCTGTCTGTTCTTCTCCTCCATGTCAGAAAGAGGGAGACGGAGATTCCCGTCGATCTTCCCCATGATCTCGAGCGCGGTTTTCACGGGTATCGGGTTTGTTTCGATAAAAAGGACTTTGAACAGGCCCCATAACCTGAAATGCTGTTCCCGGGCTTTTTCATAATTCCCGTTATTTGCGTCTGTTATCATTTCAGACACACGGCCGGGAACCACGTTCGAAGCAACAGATATTGCCCCCTTCCCTCCCACTGCGATGATGGGATAGTTCATCGAATCCTCACCTGAAAGGATATCAATATCGCAGAGACTGCGTACCTTGCATGTGTATTCCATGTCCCCCACAGCATCCTTGAGAGCCACTACACCTTCGATCTCCTCATACATTCTGGCAACATCCTCAGGCTCTATGCTCTTGCCCGTGCGGCCGGGCACGTTATACAGGACTACAGGTATTCCGCCCTCCTCCGCCACTTTTTTGAAATGCTGAAACTGGCCTTCCGGCATAGGCTTGTTGTAGTAGGGCATGATGACCAGGGCACCGTCAGCCCCGAATTCAGCCGCCTTTTTTGTGAGATGCACGGCTTCGGCTGTATTATTCGAACCGGTACCTGCTATGACCTGCACCTTTCCACCGACTTCTTCAATAACCGTCCGGACCACTGCTTCATGCTCATCCATGGTCAATGTTGGGGATTCTCCAGTGGTTCCGCAGGGAACAATGCCGTCAATACCCTCTTCGATCTGAAAATTCACCAGTTCTCTCAGCTTTTCATGGTCAACTTCGTTGTTTGTGCCGAACGGAGTTACAATCGCTGTGTAGGTTCCTTTGAACATAGTTTTTTCCCTTTATCAGTACTTCATTTTTTAAGTAGGGGCACGGCATGCCGTGCCCCTACTACTGTTATATTCAAATATTAAGCAATTTATCAATATAGCAACGAAAATTCAGTGCGTCTCCATGCAATTACCTTGGGCCTTTGTCTATCAGACGCTTCATTTCCTCAACAGCCCGGCCGATACCCACGAACAGGGCCCGCGATACGATACTGTGCCCGATATTCAGTTCATTAAGGTTTTTAAGCTGCAGCACGGGACTCACGTTCCGGTACGTAAGGCCGTGCCCAGCGTTCAGGCCGATATTCTGTTCGTGAGCATATGCGGAAGCCTCCACAAGCCGGTCAAGCTCCCTCTTTTTCTCATCCCCGTGGGCTTCAGCATATGCTCCGGTATGCAGCTCAACAAAATCAGCACCCGCATCAGCCGAAGCCCTGATCTGCTCTTTGTCCGGATCAATGAACATTGATACTGCAATACCTCCCTTTTTAAGCCGTGAGACATCTTCCGAAAGGTTTGATACTGAACCGGCAACGTCAAGGCCGCCCTCTGTAGTGACCTCCTCCCGTTTTTCAGGGACAAGGGTCACCTGCTCCGGTCCTGTCTCAAGTGCAATGTTTATTATCTCTGCAACCGCAGCCATTTCCAGGTTGAGCCGTGTTACGATCGTATGTTTCAGCATGTTCAGGTCCCTGTCCTGAATATGGCGCCGGTCCTGTCTTAAGTGGACGGTTATGCCGTCCGCACCGGCAAGCTCGACAAGAACAGCGATCCGTACCGGATCAGGTTCATAGGTTCTCCGCGCTTCACGTACCGTTGCCACATGATCGATATTAACACCGAGTTGTATCATTTGCCTTTTTCCTCAATTACTGTTACATCAACCGATACGGTAGCATCCTCTTTTATCCGAAGAGATTCCCACGGGCCGCTGATGAAGAACTTTACACCCATTTTGATCCCCGTGCCAGGGCCCGGCAGATCGTCAGCATCAATGTAGGCCTTGATAAACGTTTTTTTTACATCTTTCAGCTCATCAGCGTCCCCGACAACAGAAACGTCAATTGCCGCGGGTTCAGTCTTGATCCGCCATATTTTGTTCTGATGCTTTAGTATTCTGACAGGGACCTCCTTAAATTTTCGTTCCTCAGGAAGGGGCCTGATGCCGATATTTACATACACTTTGCTGTTGCACTCAAACACGACCCCCTTCGATTCTTTCAGATATTCGACATTAACACCCACGTCAAGGTCGGTAACACTTCTTTTGCCCTCTATCGGGATAGGATTTGTCGGAATACTCTCTTCATATTTTAATATATACTCGGGACCGGTCACATTTACAATAGTGGGTGAAAATCTTTTCCATTTAACCGTGTATCCGGGAGCAGGCTTTCCCCTGATATCCAGCTTCACATTGAGCTTCCTGGTCGTATACAGCGCCGCCTCCACCCGTACCGAGGGAGGTTCCTTTTTACTGAATTTAAGCTTTATATCATAGGAGAGACCCCTGACCAGTGTTTCCGATATCATGAACTTCTTGTCGAACCGGTCCCCCTTAAGGGCATAATCGATATCATCGAACGGAAGCTCCACAAATATATTGCGGTTGTTCCTCAACGCGACTTTCTGCCGCGAGCCGCTGATAATAAGGTCTATAGTGTCCATACTTTTGTCAACAACGCGCCATCCGGATTTGAGGCCGACGATCCTTATTTCTACATCCTTGATCATCTTTTCCTGTATATCCTCCCTGTGTATATACAGGTACGTAAACACAGCAAGAATGAGAGCAAGTATCTTGATAAAGATATTCTTGACGAATATATTTTTCAGCCATTTCATCGGTGATCCCCTTCATCTGCCGAAATCACCCTATCCCGGATATACTCCTCCTTGAAGCAGTGCTCTTCAAGCATAGCCTTCAGTTTATCAAAGTCGATACCCCGCTCGATCCTGCCGTGACTGCACATGGATATATCCGAAGTCTCCTCCGACACGACAATAATGAATGCATCCGATTCCTCGGAAAGCCCTATGCCGGCCCTGTGCCGTGTTCCGTACATCAGATTGTCGATCTCAGGATTTTCAGTAAGAGGGAACAGGCATCCTGCTGCAACGACAGTGTCCCCGTCTATAATTACGGCACCGTCATGAAGAGGCGTGCCCGGCTTGAAAATAGTGGTAAGAAGCTTGGCCGACAGTTTCGCGTTCAGCCGTTCGCCGCCCTCGATATACGCTCCGAGGCCGACAGACCGCTGGATCGCTATGAGAGCTCCGATTTTTGCATTCGAAAGGTTCTGACACGCATGTATGATGTGATTGATCGTATCGCGCCGGCTCCTTGAACCAAGCCCCATAATCGGGTTTTCTCCGAGCCGGATGAGAACCCGTCTCAGCTCCGGCTGAAAAATTACGACAAGACCGAACATAAGGACTGTGAAAAAGCTTTCCATCATCCTCCGTATGACATTGAAATCAAGAAAATCGCTCTGAGCGAGAAATGCCATCACGATAAACATAATGATAAGTATACCGAGACCCTTGAGTATCCCCGCCCCCCTGGTCCCTTTCATAAACTTGAGGATGAAATAATACCCTACCGCTATCAGCCCGATCTGGACTGCTATCTTTATGACAGGCCAGTACGGCTGGATCTGGGCAAAATTCATTATGCATCCCCCTCTTCAGGACCGTGCAGAAGCCGGGCCATGTCGCGGGCAGCAACATTTTCCTTTACATCGTGCACGCGGACCATGTCAATCCCCTGGGCGGTGCAGTAGGTTGTTACGGCTGTATCCGCGGGTAGCCTCTCTCCCGGCTCAAGTCCGATGGTCTTCCCGATAAAGGATTTTCGGGACGCTCCTATAAGCACAGGAAATCCGAGTGTTCTGAAATCAGCGACCTTGTGAAGTATCTCGATATTATGCATAGGCGTCTTGCCGAACCCTATTCCCGGATCGACCATGATCGAATGTTCCTTCACTCCCCCCTTAATCGCTTTTCCCGCTCTCGTTTCCAGAAAACGGAGGATGTCAGCGACAACATCATCATAGCGGGGATTGTCCTGCATAGTCTGGGGTTTCCCCTGCATGTGCATAATAATGACACCTGCCCCTGATGAGGCAGCCGCTTCTATCATGGCCGGATCCTCAAATCCTGTTATATCATTTACAATGGATGCACCGGCCTCAAGGGCTTTCCTCGCAACTTCAGCATGACGGGTGTCAACCGACAGCGGTATGTGTGCCGTATCCTGTAATCTCTCGAATACGGGGATTATCCGGCTGATCTCTTCATCCACCGTGACAGTATCCGCGCCGGGCCTGGATGATTCGCCGCCGATATCGATCACGTCGGCACCATTCTTCTCCATCAAAAGGGCATGTTCAGCCGCGGTTTCCGGGTCTCTGAACAGACCTCCGTCGGAAAAGGAATCAGGGGTAACGTTCAGGATGCCCATGATATGAGTGCGTTCCCTGCATGCCAATTCCCCTCCCCTGAACGCAAACACGAAACCACGCACCTCCAGATGCTGCTCAAGCTCACGACCGATTTCGGGCAGTGAAAAACACTGCCGCTGCATTCGGGTGCACAGCTTCCGCATCTGGCTCCTGCTGCCGAGTAGAAGCACATCCGATCTCTCCTGATTCCCTGTAATAACATCCCTGTGTATGGCTGCATCTCCTCCCAGTATCAGCATCTCCTGTTTCAGGATATTAGCTTCAGCGCATGACATATCTTCCACAACTATATTCAGAGGAAGGGCCTTTTCGGCCATAAGGCGGGCACCCCCGCATGAAACTCCCATGTTTGTCAGAAAATCATGTGTCTCACCAACGCTTGTGAACCGGACCTCTCTGAGCTTCATGCCGTTTTACTCCGGACAATCCGGCGCAGGTGTAAGCCCCTGCGCACCTGCATTGTCCGATTCGGCAAGGCCGTTCTCTGCCGAGGCTTCTTCTGCAGACGTAGAGAGCTCTTTTTCTTTCTTCTTTTTCTTTTTTTTCGTTTCGCTTGTCTGTGAAACGGTTTCGCCCTTGAAAATTGCCTCAACCTGTTCTTTATTAAGGGTCTCCAGTTCAAGAAGCCCGTCCACCATACGGAACAGTATATCCTTATTCTCTTTAAGAATTGACTGGGCCTGCTTATACCGTTCGTTAAGGATGTCATTTATCTCATTGTCGATCTTCTGCTGTGTAGTTTCGCTGTGCCTGCGTTCCCGTGTCAGTTCATGCCCTAAGAACACCCTGTCATTGTTCCCTTCATAATTAACCAAGCCTATGGCATCGCTCATGCCCCATTCACATACCATCTTCCTGACCAGATTCGTCGCCTTTTCGAGATCATCTGCAGCTCCGCTTGTTATATCGTCAGCAAACACCTGCTCCGCAGCTCTTCCCGCGAGCATAACAACGATATTTTCCAGAAATTTCTTTTTGCCTACGGAATACTGGTCCTTTTCCGGAAGAATCATAGTCATTCCCAGAGCTCTCCCTCTCGGAATGATCGAAACCTTGTGCAGAGGATCGACTTCAGGAAGGACTTTTGCACATACAGCATGACCACTTTCATGAAGCGCTGTTGTTTTGCGGTCCTCTTCAGACATCACTTTGCTCTTCTTCTCCCTTCCCCAGAATACTTTTTCCCGGGCCTTTTCAATCGCCTCCAAATCCACTTCCTCCTTCCCGTCCATAACAGCGATAAGGGCGGCTTCGTTCAGTATGTTCTCAAGGTCCGCGCCGGAAGCCATCGGGGTAGCCCGGGCAAGCGTCTTCAGGTTTGCTCCCTCTGACATGATGATCTTGCGGGCATGCACTCTCAGTATCTCCTCGCGTCCATTAATGTCGGGGAGATCAACATATATCTGCCGGTCAAATCTTCCGGGACGCAGCAGTGCCGGGTCAAGCACATCCTCCCTGTTGGTCGCTGCCATCACTATAACATTCGTCTCGCGCTCAAATCCGTCCATTTCGACAAGTATTGAGTTCAGGGTCTGTTCCCGCTCGTCATGACCTCCTCCAAGGCCCGTGCCTCTTCTGCGGCCGATCGCATCGAGCTCGTCAAGGAATATAATCGATGGTGATTTTTCTTTGGCTTTCTGGAACAGGTCTCTCACCCGTGAAGCCCCCACACCCACGAACAGTTCCACAAAATCCGAGCCCGATATGCTGAAAAACGGAACACCTGCTTCACCGGCAATTGATTTGGCAAGAAGCGTCTTGCCAACACCGGGCGGACCTACCAGGAGAATGCCACGGGGAAGCCTTCCACCGAGCTTGTTGAAATCCTGAGGGCTTTTAAGGAAATTGACTACCTCCTTGACTTCAGCAACAGCTTCATCTATACCGGCAACATCATCGAATGTAATCTCGCACATTTCCGGATTCACAAGTTTTGCCCTGCTCTTTCCGAAGGACATGAACCCCTCGCCCCGCTGTCCAAGTTTCCTGAAGAAAAGGAAATATATCAAAACGAATACGCCGAGGATAATGAGCAGGTGGGGCAGGATATCGGATATGAACTTGTTCTTCGGTTTCGGCGTTGCCCCTGTCCTGAATATAAGGTCCGTTATCTGATCGCTTTCTGCAGTTTTGTCAAGCACGGATACAATATACTTGACTCCTTTCGGATCGCCTTTTTTTGTGAATTCGAACCCCTTCCCCTCCTTGAACACCACGTTTTCAAGCTCATCGGGATTCTCGTTCACCATATCCTTGAATTCTTTCAGGGAAATGTTGACAGACTTTGACCCTGTAAGGTTTAAAATGCTTACGAGCACCACAATGCTCAAAAGCACGGTTAAAAAAAGGAAGAGCCCTTTAGGCCGGCTGGAAGTGCCGGAACCGGGACTTTTGGGAAAATTCTTATCATCATACATCTGGCGTCACCCCTCTCTGAATTAATCTGTGGATTATCTGACCCGCTGCATCCTGACAGGCTTCCAGTATCATCTGTTGGCGCACGGTCGCGCCAGTCCGGGTGTATACACGTGCTCCGATCACTGAAAATGCCCTGGGTTTTCCGGAAACAGGCTTCAGATGAACACTGACGTACACGGTCAGCCTTTCAGAAATGGCCTGTCCTGTGCTGTCTTTGCTTATCACATCCCTCCCTATCTGTGTAATCACTCCCCCGAGAGAAGCAGCCGACCGTGAATCATGGGCCAGTGAAACCGAGGTCCGTTCAGCTACCTCCTGTTTGACGTATTGAGTGAAATGATACCCCAGAAAGGGTTCGGATGTCCTGTTCTCAAACTGTTCAATAAACATCCGCGGATACTGCAGGGGAAGCCGCGCGTGCATTCTGTACGCGCATCCTGAAAAGGCACCGGCACACAGCAGGAAACATACATATTTGTTTTTTTTAATACAGCCGGTTATTATATTCATATTTCTAACCAAATCCTTGACGCCGGATGATCACTGCTTTTCGGATGATATTTTTTGAAGCTGCTGGACTGCTTTGACCGCCCACGGCGTATTTTTATATTCATTCCGGACTTCTTCAAAATACATTTTCGCTGTGCTGTATTCCTCTCTTCGCAAATAAAACGCACCCTTGTAGTATATCCGTTCAGCTTCGATCTCGTTGATCCTTGCGAGATATTTCTCGCAGTTCTTTCTATACTCCGTATCGCCGGTTGAAAGGTATCTCTTGAAATAGTGCGTGCTTTTCTCTATGCACTTGAAATCGTAGTAGATCCCATTGAATTCCCTGAAATAGGAGATTCCCATCCTGTAAAGCACTTCAGGGATCCGTTTATCCCCGGGAAAATAAAGCTTGATATCCTTATAATACTCAACAGCCTCCAGATAATTCTCTCCCGCGAAATAGTAATCGGCAATGGCAAAATAGGCGTTCCTACCGTCAATACTGAAACGGTCTATCCGTAGAAGAAGCTTAAAGCCCCGTACTGCAGCCGCTTTCTCGCCCCATTCCTCATACTTAGAAATAAAGAATTTGATATTATCAACGACCCTGTCCATACGGCTGTAGTTCGGCAGATAATCAATATATTTTTCATACTGTGAAAGCACATAATTGTAATGGCCGAGCCTGACCTGGCAGTCCATCGCCTTATAGAAACACTCCTCGCCGGTGGTATCAACGCTTATCTTCCGCACCATGCCTGAGTCATCCTGTGCTTCCCCGAAGGTAGAGATGCGGATCCGTGTATTGGACATATATTCCCTTCCTCCGGCCTCCCTGTACGTTAACGGTATAAAGGGGATCCCTTCCTTGTAATAATCAAACGCTTCAGCGTATTTCCCTTTTTCGAATAGTGCGTCCCCCTGTTCGAGGCGACTTCGTTTTATCCGCTCTTTCTGAATAGGGGTTGCGCACCCTGTATATATGCACAGGCATGCGACAACATATATAGCTATAACACAGTGAAGACGCGGTTTGCCCGCAAACCGCTTTTTACATACGTCATTGGATATGCAGTGTGCAATTGCCGATTTGCGAACTAAAAATCGTATTTTAAAAATCAAAGATAATCCCTCTCTGTCTCTCTAGAGTCTGAAGCTTGCATATAAGCCGCTCAACGATTACAGCGTTCCGACTTCCGCAATCGAATGATATGCCCTCATTGAAAGCGAATGCAGGTCCTTTCCCAGCACGCTTCCTGCGAACGCTAGGAAAAACCGCTCAACCTCCTGCACATCGTGGGCACCGGGCTTACACGCATCAGCAGGTTCAGCATTCTGCATGTTCTGTATAATAATACATGTTTTTGCCGATAATTCCAGATATTTTTTCTCTTTTTTTTCGCACAGGCATTTCGGGCACACTATCTGGATCTCCTCAGGATCAAATACCATTGAAGGTGATTCTGCAGCGTTTATTCCACATACTGAACAGCAGGAGCAGTCTGGTCTGAAGCCGGCCTTTTCTAAAAGTGCACACACATACGATATATATGTCTCAGAAACCCGGTCTTCCTCACAGGAATCCAGGCAGGAAAAGAAAGCCCTGCATACAGAAAACAGCCCTTCCTCGGCCTCCCGTGATTCAGCAAACTCACGCAGCAGACGCACGAAAAGCATGCCAGCCCCCAGACGCAGACCGCTTGCATGTATCCCGGAATAATAATCACTGATATCACAGCCGGTCAGCACTCCCATGGATTCAGGCTTATCAATATATACCATTTCCAGAAGCGAACAGTAATCAATACACCCGAAAAACTCGCTTTTTTCCCTTCGCGCCCCTTTTGCTATCAGAGAAACCCTTCCCCGGTTATCGGTCAGGATATCGATTATATTGCTTGTATTCCTGAACCGTATTTTACGGAGCAGAACAGCGTATGATGTATTGATTGACATTGGGAATACAGTTAATAGTATAAGTAGTAAGTAGTTAAAAGTTGAAAAAACGGAGTATTGGAGTAATGGAGCAATGGAGTGCTGGAAGTAAGATCCATAGCTTCGCTCGAAATGACATTAAAGATTTATCCGTTTTTTACTTCTTAAATCTAAAATCGTTGATCGGTGTTCGATATTCTATACTTGATAATTTTAAAATGCTAAATTTCCAATTAGCAATGAATTTTGATATTGGATACTGGAATTCTTTTCCGACCTCTGCCATCTGACTTCTTTCTTCTGCCGGCTTCGCTGGCCTGCCTTTGACCTTAGACTTTCGACCTTCGACCGGGCGATCCGCCGGATCGCCCCTACCTCATCCTTCCTGTTTCTTCACTTTGACCCACAGTATCCTTCTTTTGGTGCCCCGCATTATCCTGAAGAGAATATTATCATACGTGACTGTTTCATTTACTTCAGGTATTTTTCCCGTCTCGGACGCTAAAAATCCTCCCAGACTCTCAAAATCATCTTCATCCGGGAGGGATATATCCATGATCTCATTGAGCTCCCCGATATCGATCCTCGCATCGACTTCAGCTTCAGTATCTGATATCCAGGTTACTTTGTCATTGGGCTGGGCATCGTATTCATCCTCTATTTCGCCGACGATCTCCTCTATAATATCCTCAGCAGTCACTATCCCCGATGTGCCGCCGTATTCATCAAGAACAACAGCAAAATGGTTCTTCTTCTCCCGAATTTCCTTGAAAAGTTCAGAAATCATTTTGGATTCAGGAATGAAATAGGCTTCACGGACTATATCCTTGAGATTGACTGCATCCGGCTCCTTGCGGCCCGCATATCCGAGCAGATCTTTTACATACACCACACCTTTTATATCATCGACATTCTTCTCATATGCAGGGATCCGCGAAAACCCTGATTTCATGGCAAGCTCGATCGCTTCTGAGACCGTGGAGGACATCTTTATGGAAACTATATCCGTGCGCGGAGTCATTACCTCCTTGACGTCCGCATCATCGAATTTCAAAACAGATTCGATCATTTTCTTCTCATCCTCTTCAAGAACCCCGTCTTCAACACCTTCGGTGATGCTTTCCTTGATCTCATCTTCAACTTCCTCTTCATGTCCCTGTTCTGATCTACCGACCCTGGCAACCTTTTTCAAAAGAGTATCCGTATAATTCAGAATATAGTCAATTGGAGCCAGTATAACAGAAAGGACCTTCAGAGTTCTGTAGTTGTTGAACACGATGGATTCGGCGTACCCTTCAGCCATATTGAAGGCGAACACTCTGCATATAACATAGATCCCGATAACATACCCGCCGAAGATCACTGCCGCAGTAATGAGCGGCGAAACGCTTGTCCGGGAATCCGTATATATGTATGAAAACAGCATGACCATGATGAAGCAGAGGTCCATTATGTATGCGGAAAAAAGAACCGTAAGATGCATGGTATGCGCATGTTCAAACAGCGCAAGCGCCTTTTCCTTTTTAAGGTCGTATCTACTACCGTTGTCGGAATCGGTCTTCTTCAGTGTTTCAATATATTCTTCAAGCTTGAATTTTGAGATACTTCCCAGACTGAAGGCAAACAGGGAACAGATAAAATCAATAATGACAATACCGGCTAATAATATAGCAGATCCCAAATCACTGATCCTCCACAAAAGACTCCCTGAACAATCCGCACTGTTCAAGTATATCCATCTGAATATCCCACATGTTCCGCCGGTCCTTCTCACTGGTGTCTTCAAAACCTGCGAGATGCAGCAGACCGTGAATAATATATAGAAGCGCTTCCTCTTCCCATGACACCGCCCGTTTTTCCGATTCCCGTTCCGCGGTCTCTGTTGAAATATATATCTCCCCCCAGAGATAGCCGTCACTGAACTCCTCATCTATCGTGACGCTTAGCACGTCCGTTGTGTCTGATCTTCCGAAAAATTGGCTGTTGAAGCTGCGCATTTCATTGTCGTTAACACATATGACAGAAACACGGGTATCGGCAGGGACATCGAATTTCCTGCCGAACACTGCCGCTGCGCGCTCCGTCTGTTCCGGGCCCGGCGCTTTTCCGGAAGCTTCGATTATTTCGATAATCACTGTTGCCCCTCCGGGTATTCGATCCTGCTGTGGAATATGCCGTACAGCACGCTGATGAAACTTTCCTTGATATTTCTTATTTCCACCATTGTCAAACCGGTCTCGTCAAGCTGATAATCCTCCATTTTTGCCGCAACGATCCTCTCAACCGTCTTCCTGAGGCTTTGAGGGGATGGATTCGACAGGGTACGAGACGCTGCCTCCACCGCATCGGCGAGAAGGACTATGCCTGCCTCCTTTGACGAGGGTTTGGGGCCGGGATATCTGTAGTATTCCTCGTCCACAGTCTCACCCTTGTCCGCAAAAGCCTGGGCTTTCTGGAGGAAAAATATTATTTTACTCGTCCCGTGATGCTGTATTATTATATCAAGTATCGGCTGCGGAAGATTGTATTCCCTCCCCAAATCGACTCCATCGCGGGTATGCGACGCGATAATAAGGCTTGAAAGGGACGGTTTGAGCCTGTCATGCCTGTTCCTGCCCGGCGTCTGGTTCTCAATATAGTATTCAGGCTTGAATATCTTCCCGATATCGTGATAATAGGAGGCAACCCGCGCCAAAAGCGGATTCCCTCCAATCGCTTCAGCCGCGCTTTCGGCAAGATTTCCCACTCCCAGGCTGTGTGTGTAGGTGCCTGAAGCCATAAGGAACAGATTGCGCAACAGAGGATGGCCCTGATCGGAAAGTTCCAGCAGTTTGATGTCGGTTGTTGTGTCAAAAACGTATTCGATAAGCGGAAGCACACCGATCAGGATTATTGCACTCCCCACACCGCTGGAAATCCCCACAACAGCCCAGAGCCATGCTGGAGTAATGGTTATATTCCTGCTGAAGGCTATGCCGTAAATAACAGCCACGTTAACAATACCCGCAATACATCCTCCTTCAAGGATCCTGATCCTGCGCCGAAGGTGGCTGCAGAAAAATACGCCGATTATCCCGCTCGCGAAAAGGGCAATGGAATGGTCAACATTGACCCTGAATATGTAGCCGGTAATCAGGGAAAGAATGAGCACCATGACCACCGCAAACCTGAGGCCGACAACAATTGCAGTCACCATTCCAACGAACACGATGGGAACCGCATTCGGAGGAACTCCTGAAAATGATAGAAGCCGGCTTACAGCAAGGAAGAGCATTATAAAAACGAAGTAATTAAAAATCTGTGTTTTGGAAAGATTCTTGTCCCCTTCAAAAAAATGCATATACAGGCCGATAAGGACTATGAGGGACAGGGCAAATACCACATGCCCTCCCACCATCTTCAGCTTATCAAATACTGTAAGGGATGCTGCAAACACCTGTTGCTCTTTCTCAAGCTCAACAGCCCGTGCCTGCGTTATCTTATCCCCCTCCCTCACTATTGCCGCACCTTTTTCAACCTCCTTGTACACCGGCCTGACTTTTGCTTTTTCCCTTTCCTGAAGCTCCCTGGTGAGTTCCTCGCTCTTTTCAAGCGATGGCTTCAGGTGTTGTGCGGTCATTGCGCACAACGGTTCGACAATGCCGCTTTTATACTTTTTTCCGAGTGCCTCCCTCAGTTGCTTGATCACATCCTCGGATCTGGGAAGATACTGGGCGATAACGGTCCTTTGCACGATCTTTGAGCTGTCTCCTGAAATTATTATTTTGGTCAGCTCTTCCGATTCCCTGTATTCATCGGGAATAGTGTTTCCGCGATATTCCCTGAGAGCCGCCGCAGCATTGCTATAGAACGCTTTATACTTTTCCGGCTCCGTCACAATGAACTGCACCAATTCAACAGGGAACGGAACCGTATATGTACGCTTCCATTCTTTTTTCGACGAGGCGAAATCCTCACTGCTGTCCCTGCGCACGGAAAGTGCGAATGCGCTTAAGGGTTTAAGGGAGGACCCAACCCAGTCCTCCTTTACTGAAAAAACAGGAGGCACCCTGTTCGCCCTGATATTCCGTTCCTCTTCTATTTTTTCAATATCTCTGCATTTGAAATCAACCCGGGCGATATACGTGCGTGTTGAAGAGAAATCTACCCGGAATATATATTTGGCAATATCGAAGTAGAGTATAACTGAAAAGGATACCGTGAAAAAGAGCCCGATAAGCCAGTAAAATCTGTTCTTTTTGGTAAAGAACCTGATACGGCGGCGGCCGGCGGTCTTTCCCCGTTTCATTCTCCGTATAGTCTCTTTCTTTGACCGTGTAATATGTGACGTGGGCATCTTAGGTTCCGTTATCAAGCGAATAGTGCCGTACAATACTTTTTACCAGGGGGTGGCGCACGATATCCGGCCTTTTGAGCTCTGTAAATCCGATCCCTTTGATGTCCCTGAGAACAGAAAGGGCGTAAAGCATGCCTGAAACCTCTCCCGGAGGTATGTCCGTCTGCGTAATATCGCCTGTCACGATCATCCTCGATCCAACCCCCATTCTGGTAAGGAACATGAGCATCTGCCTTTTCGAGGTGTTCTGTCCTTCATCCATGACGATAAAGGAATCATGGAAGGTCCTTCCTCTCATGAATGCGAGCGGGATAACCTCGATAATTCCCCGTTCCATATACATTTTTGTCTTCTCATAGCTCAGCATATCATATAAAGCGTCATATACGGGGATCAGGTACGGATTCACCTTTTCCTTCATGTCTCCAGGCAGGAAACCGAGCTTCTCCCCAGCCTCCACGGCAGGACGTACGAGCACGATCTTTCTGATCGAATGCTCCAAAAGGGCATTTACAGCGGAAGCGACCGCGAGATATGTTTTGCCTGTACCGGCAGGGCCCGTCACAAACACTATTTCATGCTTCTCTATTGCTTCCAGGTATTCTTCCTGTCCGGAGGTGCGGGGATAGATATCAAGACCGGAAAAAAATGCCTTCTCCCCCTTTTTACGGGACAGGAGGGCATTGAGAAAGGATTCCGTAACCTGCTTTCCCTCATGTGCGCGCAGAATACATTTATTGACAATATCCGCACCGCGAGATACATGCTCTTCCTCGCCTGAAATATGGATAGATGGCCCTCTGTTGGATATATTGATATCCAGCTTTTTCTTGATCTTTTTTATATGCTTATCGAACAGGCCGAGGACTTTTTCCTTTACCTGACCATTAATGCGAATCGTTCGTGTTACAGACGCCATGATTATACGCCTCCGAAGCGCCGCTCGCGACCTTGGTATTCTCGGATAATATCGTTTAATTCATCAGTATTGAAATCCGGCCACATAGTGTCCGTGAAAAAAAGCTCTGTATACGACATCTGCCACAAGAAAAAATTGCTCAGGCGCATTTCACTTCCTGTCCTTATCAGAATGTCAGGATACGGTATATCCGAGGTCTGCATGCATTCCTTGAACCTGTCCGGCGTCAGGTCTTCCGGGCCGAACTCACCGTGCTGAACCCGTATGCACGCTTCACGCGCCGCGTCAAGTATCTCCTCCCGGCCCCCATAGCTCAATGCAAGGCATAGGGTCATGCGCGTGCAATCAGCTGTTGTTTTTTCAAGGGTCCTGATCTCGCTACATACTGAGGAGTCAAGCATACTGATCCGCCCTACTGCTCTGAAGCGTATGCTGTTCTCTGTAAAAATACGGGTCCTGGTACGAAGAAACTTCTTTAAAAGGTTCATAAGGAACACTATCTCTCTTCGGGGCCGTTTCCAGTTCTCAAGAGAAAATGTATACAGAGTAACATAGGAAATGCCCTTTTTAGCGCAGAATGTCACGATCTCCTCCGCTGTCTCCGCTCCCTTTTCATGGCCCCTGAATCTCGACAGCCCGCGCTTTTCAGCCCATCTGCCGTTCCCGTCCATTATCACCGCGATATGGGCAGGGAGTTCTGACGACCCCTCCCCGCTTTCGCTCATTTGAGAAGATCCCCCTGATGTCGGCGGCATGGATACTATTCCCCTTTGTCCCTGAAAATCACGGCTTCCCTGCTCTGCCCGGTGGATATCAGGGGGAATGTAACGCCAAGAATCTCCTCCAGGCCTTCAATATACTCCCGGGCCTTGTCCGGAAGGCTGCTGAAATCGGAAACATTCTCGGTTGATGAATTCCACCCCCTGAATACTTTGTATTCAGGAACGCACCTGCTGCAGACTGCTGTATCCGCGGGAAATGTCCTGTATATCCTGTCCTCAACAGAATACCCGATGCAGACCTTAATCTCATCGAACGCATCCAGTACGTCAAGCTTTGTAAGTGCCAGGGTAGATGTCCCGTTTATGGAAGCTGCATAGGATACCTGAACGGCGTCAAACCAACCGCACCGTCTGGGACGTCCGGTCGTGGCTCCATACTCACCTCCCTTGTCCCTGAGCATCTCACCGGTTTCATCAGTGCATTCGGTCGGCATAGGGCCTTCTCCGACCCGGGTTGTATAGGCTTTTGTCACCCCTATTATATTTTTTACCTCTGAAGCAGCGACGCCGCACCCGTTTGTTATTCCCCCTGCTGTCGTATTTGATGAAGTGACATAGGGATATGTGCCGAAATCGATATCGAGCATTGATCCCTGAGCACCTTCAAAAAGCATGCTCTTCCCCTCCTTCAATCCGTTACAGAGAAGCTCAACCGTATCGCATATATACGGCATCACCTGTGCTCTGAGGGCCATGATTTCGTCAACAACTGCTTCGACATCAACAGGCTCAGCCCCGTAGACTTCAGTGAGCAGTCTGTTATTCATGCGGCATAACCGTTCAATCTTCTCTCTGCATGAATCACTGTCAAGAAGATCACATACGCGGAAGCTCTTTCTGCCGACCTTATCAGAATAAAGAGGACCTATTCCCCTCAGAGTTGTCCCGATCTTCTCTTCTCCAGATTCGGACTGCCTGTCCCGTTCTTTATGATACGGAAGCACCACTGATGCACGGTCACTTATCCACAGCCTGTTTTCAAGAGAACCCGCAGCATCCGCTATTCCGTCTATTTCAGTACAGAGCTGCGCAAGATCTACGGCCACCCCATTTCCGATCACGTTCACCGTGCCGGGATTCAGCACACCTGAGGGCAGCAGGTGGAACACGAAGGTTTCGTCATTAACGACAACTGTATGACCGGCGTTCGCGCCGCCCTGAAACCTGACGATATAATTAAAATCCCCTGAATACCGGTCTACGATCTTCCCTTTTCCCTCATCACCCCACTGCATACCTATAATAGCTGTATTCTGTATATCCACTTGAATCCCCATATTACTGCCGGGATAAAAAGGAAGCGTTATTTCGCATTCAGGCGTTCTTTAAAAGCAGGTATGAATTCAAACAGGTCCGCCACTACCCCGTAGTGTGCTATATCAAATATCGGGGCATTCGGATCGTTGTTAACTGCAATAATGCAGTCCGAAGAACGCATCCCGACCTGATGCTGAATCGCACCTGAGATACCGCACGCAATATATATCTTTGGTTTCACTGTCTGCCCGGTCTGTCCCACCTGATGCCTGTATGGTATCCACCCTGCATCAACAGCGGCGCGGGATGATCCGACAGCGGCTCCCAGCAGATCGGCAAGCTCACGTATTAGTGAGAAATTCTCAGGAGCGCCCAGCCCTCTTCCGCCTGATACAATGATATCCGCTTCAGTCAGACTCACTCCCCCTTCATCCTCTAATACCTCTTCAAGAAATGCAAGCTGAGATTCAAGGTCCGGATCCTCAAATACCTCTTCAATAATTTCCCCCTCTGCTGAATCCTGTTTTTTGGCCTCCTCCATGACCTTGTGCCTGACAGTAGCCATCTGAGGCCTGTTATCAGGACAGATTATCCTGGCCATGATATTGCCCCCGAATGCAGGCCGTGTCTGAACAAGGAGTTTATCTTCATTTATATGAAGTCCGGTACAGTCAGCCGTAAGCCCTGTATCAACTTCAATAGCAACCCGGGGAATAAACGAACGACCCAAAGCAGTTGCTCCGCAAAGCACAATTTCCGGTTTGTGTTTCTGTATGCATTTTGCCAGAAGACAAGAATATACGTCACACCTGTAATGAGAGAGCTCCGGATGATCGACCTTGTAAACCGTATCCACTCCGTAGCTGAGCACTTCACTGCATAGGTCATCAATGTTATTCCCGAATACAACTACGCTGAGCTTTTCCGCAAGCTCATCAGCGAGTTTCCTCCCCTCACCTATAAGTTCCCGGACAACGGAATGGATCTCTCCCCCCTTCTGCTCACCGAATACCCATACTCCGGTATATTCACCCGTATCAATGGTAACAGCCCGCTTCTCCTCCTCGCCTTCAATTCTGATCGCGTCAAATTCGCATGCTTTCAGACATGCCCTGCAGAAGGTGCATCCTTCTCCGATCACAGCCTTTTTATCCACTATTTCAATAATACCGAAAGGACATGCAGGAACGCATTTCTTGCAGCCCACACAATTATCAGTTATTACCTGTATTTCCATAACTATAAAATACTGTTTTCCTTGAGTAATGAATAGAGCTTTTGAGCAGCAGCGCCGGTATCTTCCTCCTCGATCCTGATCCCTCCCTCAGGCTTCGGAGGACTGAAGATCTCGACCACCTGTGTGCGTGACCCCTTTAAACCGGCTTCATCCTCGGAAATACCGATTTCGTCAAGACCCCATACGGTAATGTCAACCTTCTTCGCTTTCATCTTACCGCGAAGGGAAGCGAGCCGGGGCTCATTGATCTCCTTTACCACGGTAATGAGGCACGGAAGAGGTGCCTCATAAATTTCATGTCCGGTTTCTACAAGCCGCCTGACTTTGCATTCTTGCCCTGTCAGTTCGATAATCTCACTTACATATGCAACCTGGGGTATTCCCAGCCGGACGGATATTCCGGGGCCCACCTGTGCTGTATCACCGTCAATGGCCTGTTGTCCGCATATTATGGCATCGTATTCACCGATATGCCTGATCCCTGCTTCGAGAATACGCGATGTCGCCCAGGTGTCCGAACCGGCAAACCTCCTGTCACTGAGAAGAACCGCTTCGTCAGCACCGCGTGCGATGCATTCCCTGAGAGCTGATTCAGCCTGAGGAGGCCCCATGGAAAGGACTGTAACCTTACCCTCGCCTGCCCGCTCCTTTATCCGGATACCCTCTTCAAGAGCGTACTCATCAAACGGATTGACAATGCTTTCAATACCTTCCCGCACAAGCGTGTTGGTTTCCGGATTGATGGAGATCTCGGTCGTTTCCGGAACCTGCTTAATACATACAATAACATTCAACTTATTTCTTCCGTATAATATGTTTAACAACGTCCTTGCCGATAATTTCCTTCTGGATCTGATTGGTTCCCTCGTAGATCTGGGTTATCTTCGCGTCCCTCATGAGCTTCTCCACAGGGTATTCCTTCATATACCCGTTCCCGCCGTACAATTGTACTGCGTCAACCGCCACCTCCATGGCAGTGTCAGAAGCGAACAGTTTTGCCATTGCGGAAAACATCCCCGCCTCCCTGTCTTTTTCGTCATACATGAATGCAGCTTTATATACGAGGGACCGGGCTGCCTCTATCTTTGTCGCCATATCCGCTATCATGAACTTGACACCCTGGAACGACGTGATCTTCTGCCCGAACTGTTCGCGTTCGTATGCGAACGCCACAGCATAATCAAGCGCAGCCTGCGCGATCCCTACAGCCTGAGCCCCAATTCCCGGCCTCGATGCGTCAAACGTATCCATGGCCACTTTGAAACCTCGTCCTTCTTTTCCGATGAGATTCTCGGCAGGTACGCGGCAGTCTTTGAATACAAGCTCACGTGTTGCTGAAGCCCGGATCCCCAGCTTATCCTCTTTTTTACCGAAATCAAAACCTTCAGTTCCTTTCTCTACAATAAATGCAGAAAGCCCGCGCGCGCCTTTTTTCGGATGGGTAGAAGCTATAATTGAATATGTTTCAGCTTCTCCTCCGTTTGTGATCCACTGCTTTGTGCCATTAAGAATATAATGGTCCCCGTCACGCACTGCTGTTGTCTTTACTGCTGAAGCATCGCTTCCTGCTGCAGATTCCGTAAGGCCGAATGCAGCGAGCTTCCCCTCAGCTATCGGTGGAAGATATTTTTCCTTCTGTTCCTCGGTTCCGTGCAGAATAATGGGGAACGCACCAAGCCCTGTGGCTGCGTACCCTATTGAAATACCCGCACATCCCCAGGTAAGCTCCTCAATAGCAATCGCCAGTGCTACGGTGCCCATTCCCATACCCCCATACTTTTCATCGATAAAGACCCTGAACAGGTCCGCTTCGGCAATCACTTTCATGATATCGTGGGGAAATTCTCCCGTTTCATCGTGTTTGGCAGCCACAGGCTTGATCTTTTCAACAGCGATCTCCCTGGCTACTTCACGGATCATTTCCTGTTCTTCGGAAAAATTCAAATCCATATCCGGTACTCCTCGAATTAAACCTTCCCAAAAACGAGAGAGGCGTTATGGCCCCCGAATCCGAAACTGTTGCTGATAGCGACCGAAATGTCCATTTCCCGGGCCGTATTCGGAACATAGTCAAGATCGCAGTCAGGATCCTGTTCCTCATAATTTATCGTCGGAGGTGCAACATTGTTCTGTATACTCAGCACGGAAAAGACCGCCTCTGCAGCACCTGTGCCCCCGAGCATATGGCCGGTCATCGATTTTGTTGAACTGACCGGAAGTTTGTATGCATAATCGCCGAATACACGTTTGAGGGCGAAAGTTTCAGTTCTATCATTGTACTGGGTCGACGTACCGTGCGCATTGCAGTAATTAACCTGCTCGGGGTTGCATCCTGCATCCTTCAAAGCCGTGTTCATCGCACGCGCTGCCCCGTCCCCGTCCTCACAGGGTGCGGTAATATGATATGCGTCACCAGTCGCACCGTACCCCTTCAGTTCAGCATATATATCGGCTCCCCGTTTCCGCGCATACTCCATCTCCTCCAGCACGAGCACACCGCCTCCCTCCGCGATCACGAAACCGTCCCTGTTCCTCTCGAAAGGACGGCTCGCTTTCTCAGGGGCGTCATTCCGTTGGCTGAGCGCGTTCATAGCGGTGAATCCTGCAACTCCCACTCGGGTGATAGCACACTCAACACCTCCGGTAACAGCAGCATCGCTTATACCGCATTTAATGTTGAGGTAACTTTCCCCTATGCCGTGAGCACCTGAAGCACAGGCTGAAGAGATGTCAAAATTAGGGCCTTTAAGTCCGTATTTAATTGAAACCAGCCCTGCTGCAGAATCGGAAATCATCTGAGTGATTAGAAAGGGAGATATCCTGTTCGGGCCTTTTTCCAGAAGCCGTACAACCTGGTCCTCGTACGACTGCATCCCTCCGATACCCACCCCGATGATAGTGGCTATACGGCCGGGATCCCCCCTGTCCGCTTCAAGACCGGCATCCTTCATCGCCTCATCAGCCGCAACAAGCGCCAGATGACAAAACCGATCATTCCGTTTAACTGTCCTTGTATCAAGATACTTCAGCGGATCGAAATCCTTAATCTCTCCCGCAATCCGCGACTTGTATTCGGATGCATCAAACAGGGTAATTGGGGCTATTCCGGTCTTTCCTGAAACAAGGGCTTCCCAGTTTTCATCCTTCCCTATGCCCAGAGGCGTAATAACCCCGCAGCCGGTTACAACAACTCGACGTGTTTTTTCCAAAATCTACTTTTTGGCTTCTTCGATCAGTTTGAGAACATCACCGATTGTGTTTATATTATTGTCATCCCCCTCCGGAAGCTCAACCCCGAACTCATCCTCGAATTCCATTGCCAGATTGGCTATATCAAGTGAATCAGCATTAAGGTCGTTGACAAACGATGTTGTCTCTGAAAGGGATCCTTTGTCAACCCCCAGTTCATCCGCTATAATTTCAAAAATTTTATCTTTTTCTTCCGCACTCATCATAATCTCCTCAAAAAACACTCAGCCGTAATTAGGGCTTTTAAAAGCGATAAAACCGTGATAAAACGGGTTCCTTACGCTAGTCAAAAGAGAATGATTGTACCTGAAATAATCAAAATATCAAGCAAATTTTTAAATTTTTTAAGTGGGATTTTTTTTGTGATTCCCAATTTGCGGGAAAAGAATATGACCAATGGAACCTATGGGGCTAATAGGGCCCACACTTGGATTTTCTTTAATTCTTCTTTCTAGTGTCCAGTGACAAATGACGAGTGACTAATGCCGACCGGGCTTATGCAAGGGTTCTCAGCTTAATGCTACTGTAAAGTTGCTCATTTGCCTTTATGAGCCGCATTTCAATATCCGGATCGTTATGCTTTGCGTGTATCCGTTCCCAGATAGCGATGGCTTTTCTGAGAAGAGCTTCAGCTTTTCTGAATTCCTGGTTGGACTTTCTGCTGGGCCTGTTGGCAAAGGCGACTTTCATATGCTGAAGGGCTTTGTGATAGTATCCGTCAGCCTCGCCGAGTCTCTTCGCTTCTGTTGATGAATATCTTGAACTGTATTGCGAACCGCTGCTTGTATCAGTATATTCTGAATCATCCTGTGTCTTATCCTCATAATTCGTGTCCCGTTCAGCAATGATATCTTCATCCTTCTTTGAGTCCTTTCTATTGTCTGGATGTGAATCCTCGTGTTTCTTTCTCTCCTCGCGTCTTCTCCTCTGTTCAGCAAGTATCTTTTTTTCCCGCGCAAGGGAATAATTGAGGAGTTTCCTTGCCTTTTCCGCAGCAGCGGTATCAGGATAGGTATCCATACATTCGCGATACTTTTTCCGGGCAATTGGCAGGTTGCCCGTATCCTCTCTCCATATGCCCTGGGCAAGGAGCGTACGTGCCCGGTGCTCCTGAACTGCGTTCTTCAAACCCCCTTTGTCATACGCAAGATCATACGCCTCCAAAACCGATTTGTGTCCCTTTTCCTCAAGTCTTTTCTTAATACCCAGTATACCCACGTCAAACACACTCAAAGGATCTCCTCTCCTCTGCGCTTCAGCATAGCTTTCTTCAAACTGTTCAATAATCTTTGAACGTTCATCTTCAGCCTTGACCTTTTTGATCCTCATGATTTCACTCTGAGTGAGGGTATATTTCATATTATCATTTCCCCTGACGATGATTTTTCCATTGGAGCTCTTTTCGATGACCCCTTTAAGCTCATTTCCGTTATTAAGTGTTATGACTTTCAGTCTTGAATAATCTGTGGCAATATCCGGCTTGACCCCTCTGGTAAGTTCCATAACGGTCCGGGCTTTGTCTTCAAGATAGCGTCCCTTCTTCTTCAGGTCACGGCTGCATTTAAGGTCCTGTACTTTTCGGGCAAGGCTGAGAGCGCTTCCGAGCCTCCAGGAATCAAGATCGTCTTCGGCCCGTTTAAGAAAAGCACGCGCACGCTCCTCATGGTTGGCATCGACTTTTACATGTGCATCATCATCCTCTACGGCAAGGGCGCTCAGATCATGGTCCTTGTGTCCGTCTTTCTTTTTCCTCTCCATGGTGAGGTCGATGCCATCATCTTCACGTGACCCCTCCCTAAAAGACACATCTTCCTCCTTGAATGTGCTGTCGGGGTTGATATCTTCGTGCGACAGCCATCCTTTCAAACTTTTTTTCAGCATCCCCCTGAATGCCGCGGATTCTTCCTGGAAACTGAATGTCACACCTGCTGCAACCGCTGTCAGAACAAGGGCTGTTCCTATCAGTTTCGGAGTTTTTGATCTAACCTTCGCCTTTTTCTCGGACATTGTCTGTTCTCCCGGGTTATGGAGTTATAGAACACTGCTCTTTATGTATTTAGAACGCAGAAACCGTAAAAAAGTTCCAAAAAAACTTATTTAAATATATTACATTTACATTATACATTACATACAAGGATAAAGCAAGTTTTTTTTTGTTTTTTCCCGGCACTCACATTTCAGCCGCATTGTAAAACGTGGTTATACAGTATACTTTCAGAAATTTAGTTGCAATAACTGTTTAACGCGGTATAATGTGCTCCCTGTTGTATACTCTATTCAAAGGATACACTATGGCAGGAACGGTTATCGCAGCTCAGCTGTATACTGTTCGGGAATATATGCAGAAACCTTCAGGTATTGCTGAATCATTGCAGAAAATAAAGGAGATAGGCTATGATGTTGTGCAGCTCTCAGGACACGGAGAAATCGATAATAATGAACTTAAGAAATACCTTGATGATGCAGGGCTTAACGTATGCGCCACTCATGTAAGCTTTGACATGCTTAGGAATGAAACAGAAAAGGCGATCGAATATCATACAACTATTGGCTGCAGCAATCCCGCAATAGGCGGGCTTCCGCGTGAATACAGGAACAGTGAGGGCTACAGAACGTTCGCCCAGCTGGCTAATGAAACAGGTGAAAAACTTGCTGAATACGGCCTCAATTTCGGCTACCATAATCATAATTTCGAATTGGCAAAATTTGACGGCATAACAGGCCTTGAAATCATATACGACAATACCGACCCCGCTTTTCTCAAAGCAGAAATCGACACCTACTGGATCCAGGCGGGCGGGGGCGACCCGGTATGGTGGCTCAAAAGGCTTTCAGGCCGTGTTCCCTATATCCACGTTAAGGATATGGGAATGAACGAGAATGGCGAACAGGTGTTCAAGGAGGTCGGGGAAGGGAACCTGAACTGGGAAGCCCTGTTCGCACAGGGCAGAGAATCCGGTGTGGAACACTACATTGTAGAGCAGGATACGTGCGAGGGTGACCCGTTCGACAGTCTGAAGATCAGCCTTGAGAACATGAAAGCCATGGGCCTGGCGTAAGTCGGGATTTTTAATTTACGATTTGCGATTGCCGATTTTACGATAAAAAAAGGCGGGCATTTGCCCGCCTTTTTTTTTTAAAATAACCGGGTTAGAATAAAATCTCGTTCTCAGCGTTATTCTCCTTTTTAGGGGCTTCCCCTTCTTTTTCCCCTTCTCTATTTTTCCATCCTCTTTCCCTTCTTTCGCCTCTTTCCCTTCCTCCCGCATGCATCCGTTCCACCCGCTCCAGCCATTTCTTCAGCTTTTCCTCAAGTTTGTCCGCTTCCTCATTCTTCCCTTCTTTTCTCAGCTGTTCTATCCTTTCCTTCATCTTATGGACCTGTTGCTCTATCTTCTGCTTAAAACGGGCCTGAGGAGTAAGTTCCGGTTCAAGGACTGCCCTGTTCAGAAGCTTGAGCGTATTAACATCAAACTGATAGACATTGTTCCCTTTGACTACAAATAGGTATTTGTCGGTAGTTGCAACAGCGGCAGGAGCGTTAGCACCTGGCTCCCCTCTCTGTTCCGGGCCGAACCTGCCTCCCTGCCTACCCCGCCGCCCCTGACCGCCTTCTTCCATCTCCCTATCCCTGCGCATATTCCGGGCGCGGGCTTTCATCCTCTCCTTCACCTCTTCGGGAGGAATACCGAGCTTTTTTGCGATTTTTTCGATCCGCTCCTCATCCATTCCTCCCCCGCCTCTTCCTTGAACGTCCTCTGTAAACATCAAACCTGCAGAAATAACAAACAGTACTACTGCCCCGATTATCATGATATGTTTCATACTCTATTCCTTAAAAACAGAGAGCAATGGTCCAATTATATGCTGCTTTCTGTGCCATGTCAAGGATAAAATAAACGGAAGTTCATGCCTTTCCTCCCACGCTCCGGATAATGCTGTCCAGTTTTCGGGCAACCGACTCATTGGAATATTCACGCTTAACGGTCTCTTTGTTGTGCGCGAGATAATTGTGCGAGGCCCTGAGCATGGAAAGGGTATTGTTAATCAGCAGATAATTATCCTCTGTGAATTCTTTCAGGGAGTTCCGATTCTCAAGATCGGAAATACACGAAAGCCTTCGATCCAGCTCCTCCGGACGGTATTCATTTGATGCTATATACAGTATCTGCTCTTCTTCCATACCGTATCTCGGATAATCGGTCCCCCCGACCCTTAAGGAATCGTATAAATGCCCCAGTTTCATCCCCGCATTCCTGAAATCCTTGGTAACAAAAAGGTTCCGCCCGATAAGGGGTTTGTCAAAAAGCCATGGCTCGATAAATACCATGCCAAACCCCTCAAGAATGCTTGTCGTTATCACGATATCGGACATACTATATAGATCAGAGACACTGTAGCTGGCAATGGTTCCGTCAGCATGATACCTGCGTTCAAGCGAGACATAATCACCGACCCCCAGAGTGACGGGAATGCCGGATTTCTGTATAAAACTGCGGATGTGGTCTGCATACGGCTTGAATTTCCCGGTACGCCTATCCAGAGATATGACAAGCCTGTATTTTCCCTCTGTCCTGAATTTTTCGCGAACACCAGCATCAGGATCGGCAAGCCTGTTAAAAAGCTGAGTGATCAGGATGGCTTCTTCGACATTTTTCCGCGGAGCCACGCGTATGGGATAGAGGATGACTTTTTCGTCCTTCCCGACAAGTCCCTTCGCTTCAAACAGTTTCCTTAATTCAGACCCCTTATTCTCCTCCTCGCGCTGACCCGCCTTCACGCTGTTCGGAAGATAATGTATGTTCTCCCGGGAAATGCCGTTTTCATACAGTTTCATCGCATCATTTGTGTTGATGGAGACATAGTGGGTATTCCTGTAATTGGGGAAAATGACCGGATGCCAGTCAGGCACAAGGTCATTCCGGTGGATCCTCAGTTTTTTCACATTCCGGAAATTACTGGGGCGGTCGAAAAAGAAATCATGCGTCCTGAATATGAACCGTTTGTCCGGAGTGTAGCTGCGCGACCCCTGTGTATGCAGGGCAAAAGCGACATTAACCGATGGGTTGTTCCCGACGCTGCTGTTTTCAAAAAAGATTAAGTCAAAATCATCGATTTGTTTAATAAATTTCTTCTCTATCTGAGCACCCATCCACCTGTAGTCATGATAATCCTGTCCATCAATAGACCGGTCAATGAATTTCCCGTCCACGCTTAGGCACGGCATGTCAATATAGGAAAGCCTCGGATTGCTGAAATCAAGGAATGAATCGATATCATGACTCATTTTTCCGAAAAGTGTGACCTCGTAATCGTCAAAAAGATCCAGAAGATGGCATACATTCCTCTTTATGACAGTGTTGACCCCGCCTTTGTCACCTATCGAGTAGTGCCCCCAAGCGATTCTAATCATAGCAGTTCCTTTATGCTGATGCAGATCCTGTTTTTTTCGAGGTATTATGCATATATTGTACGGATATTTTTAAATTCTCAATAAAAAAACATGATGATTTACAGTCCAAGACTGAATTCATCCTGAGCATAAAGACTTCACACACCGGTTAGTGTGAACACAATATGCATCGCTTCCTGCAGCAGCCTGTTCATATACCCTCCCTGAATGAATCGATCGAGGCCATGGCCCTTCCTGAATAGGCACGGTACCGTTCCCGCTTGTCACGTATTGGATCCGCAAGCGGTGGAAGGATCCCGAAATTGGCTTTCATGGGCTGAAAACGATCCGGATCCGCGCCCGAAATATACTTCATCAGAGCACCCAGCATGGTATCCCCCGGCGGAAAACGGGTCTCTTTTCCGGAAGCGGCCCGGGCCGCGTTTATCCCTGCCATAAGGCCTGTACCTGTGCTTGCACAATATCCTTCGACTCCGGAGATCTGCCCGGCGCAGAACACGCCAGGCCGTTTTTTAAGCATAAGTGTCCGGTCCAGTACAGCTGGGGCGTTCAGAAACGTGTTTCTGTGCATCTGACCGTACCGTACAAACTCCGCCCGTTCCAATCCAGGAATACGTCTGAATACTCGGTCCTGTTCTGTATACCTGAGACTGGTCTGGAAACCCACCATATTGAAAAGGGTTGCAGCTGCGTTGTCCTGCCTGAGCTGCACAACCGCCCAGGGACGCTCACCTGTTTCAGGATGTTCGAGGCCGACCGGCCTGAGAGGGCCGAATGCGAGCGTATCCCTTCCTCGCGAGGCAAGCTCCTCAATAGGAACGCACCCTTCAAAGAATTTTTTATTCTCCCGGTCGAATGCGTGGAGAGGGGCGGTTTCAGCTTCTGCAAGTTCATGGACAAATGCCTCATACTCCTCCCTGTTCATGGGGCAGTTGATATAATCCCCCTTTTCCGTTTCACCAGTTCCGCGCCTCGATGCCCTGAAGCATATATTCATATTGATAGAGGAAAACTCCACAATAGGGGCCATTGCATCGTAAAAATAGAGGTGCTTCCCTCCAGCAGCGCGTGAAAGGTTTTCAGAAAAGGCCCGGCTCGTCAGGGGCCCTGTGGCGATCACAGCGGGCGGCTGAGGCATGTCACGGACATGTTCACGGATTATCTCGATACGGGGTTCCTGTTCTATCCGTTCCGTCACCCTAGAGGAGAACAGCTCCCTGTCAACAGCAAGCGCACTTCCCGCGGGTACTTTTAATGCATCGGCACACTCCATGATCAATGACCCCAGTTGCCTGAGTTCCTGCTGGAGAAGCCCCCCCGCCCTGTCAACAAGGGAAGAGCCGAATGAATTACTGCACACGAGTTCAGCAAACCCGCCTGTTGTGTGGGCCGGGGTCGTATTCTCAGGTCTCATCTCATATAAGCGGACAGGAATATTCCTTTGGGCGATCTGGAACGCCGCTTCGCTGCCCGCGAGCCCTGCACCGATAACGGTCACGCACATTTTCAACTGCTGCTCCTCTGATATGATGGGAACATAGATCTCTGAAGTATACCATGCAATCTCAAAATGTCAAGGACTCATTGACTGCTCAGCCCAGACTACGGTTTCATAAAAAACATTTAAACAAGAGTGTTGTTGACATTGAGTAACAGACATGTATAATACTAGAATTGTTTTTTATCCATAGCTTTTTAGATTAATGCCATGTCTGTTCAAGAATGTGATCTGACAAAAAAGCGGGTTGTCTCCCTTGCTGTTGCAATGGGGGCAAACACACTCGCTTTTTCGATCGTATACCCTTTTCTTCCCATATATCTCCATACGATACGCGGTATCCCCATGGCAAAGGTGGGGCTTGTGTTTCCTGTCATGGGCCTGGCAACGATCATCGGGGCTCCCTGTGCCGGGTTTTTCGCGGACAGGATCGGAAGACGCGTTCTCATGATATGGGGGCCTGTTTTCAGGAGCCTCACCTTCGTAGTGCTCGCATTGCTCGCGCATATCAACGGGCCTTTCTGGTCTTTTGCAGTATCCCTTTTCGTTGCCGCCCTTGCAGGAATGTTCTTCAAGAACTCGGCTGATGCCTACCTTGCGGATATGGTCCCTTCAGAACAGAGGACGCGGGCCTTCGGAAAGCTCAGGATCGGGCTGAATATCGGCTGGATGATTGGGCCCGCGATCGGTGCTTTTCTGGCAAGGACACCCTTCTCTCTTGTTTTTCTGCTTACAGCGGTCCTATGTCTTGGCTCAACCGTCATTACTGTTAAATTCTGCCCTCCCCTGCCTGAGACACAGAAGAAAAAATCGGAAGCCGTTTCCGATAAACATCTCTTCACCAGCATGTTCGTGAAAAACAGAAGGGTTATTCCGGTACTGATCTTCAGCTTTATCATGTTCCTGAGTATCTCTCAGTTTGTTTCAACACTCTCGATCTACTCAACAGAAACGGTCGGCATATCAAAAACCCTTCTGGGATTCCTCTATACCATTAATGGGGCAATTGTGATCGTGTTCCAGGTTCCAATTGACAGACTGCTGAAACAATGGAGTAATTATGCACGGACCTCAGCAGGGGCCGCTCTTTACGGTGCTGTATACATCCTGTTCGCGTTCAGTTCAGGATGGGGGCACCTTGCAGGAGGCATCGTGATCATGACCATAGGCGAAATATGCGTGCTGACTGCTCTCGTTTCTGCTGTAAGCCGCATAGCACCCGTGCATATGGTCGGAAGGTATCTGGGGGCGTACGGAATGGTCAAAGGACTGGGATGGACGATCGGGCCCTATTTCGGCGCTCTTTGTTTCGACGCATTCAAAGGAAACCCCCTGATCCTCCCCTATTTCGGCACACTTCTTTTCGGGGCATTCAAAGAAAATCCCCTGCTCCTCTGGTCAGCCCTTTCCCTCGGCGCATGGATCGGGGCAGCAGGATTTTTATGCATGTCGATCCTTCAGCATCGAAAATCCACGTTTTTGAAGTGTAATTCTTAACTCTTAACTTTTTTCACAAACCGCAGAGCGCACCCGAGAACACCCACAAGCAACACAAGGAACATAAACTGCCCGCTGCTGCCCGGCACAGGAGAGCATGCCCCGCCTCCATCACCGCTATCTGATTTCTTCTTTTCCTTTATATCCGATACCAGGGGATTCGGGTCCTCCCCGTCATTCATTCCGTCGTTATCCGTGTCCGGGTCTTCCGGATCGGTCCCTATACTTTCCTCTTCATCGTCGGTAAGCCCATCCTGATCTGTGTCCTCAGCAGGGTCCGTGACCTTGACCTCAACAACTGTACTGCCGGTCGCCCCTTTATCATCTGTCACGGTAAGGGTCACTTCATGCGTACCTGCCGAGGTAAACGTATGCGAAGCTTCAGCAGACGTTGAGATAACCGTGTTATCTGAAAGTTTCCATTCGTATCCTTCAACAGTGCCGTCAATATCGCCCGATCCGGCATCGCTGAAACTGACTTCCAGATCAAATGAACCCGCTCCGGGGTTTGCCTTTCCTGCAGCAACCGGATCATCGTTCACCGCGTTGACCGTAATGGTGACTGTTGTCTCATTGCTCTGCCAGTTCTGGTCCGTTATCCTGTAGGAAAATACATCCTCCCCGCTGAATTCAGCATCAGGCATATACGTAAAGGACCCGTCCGCGTTCAGGGTGAGATCCCCGTGAGCAGTATAGACAGCTCCCATTACCGCTGTAACCGGATCGCCGTCCGGCTCATAGTCATTTCCGATGACCCCGGGAGCAGCAACCTCCAGCAGGATATCCTCATCCGCATCATAGAAATCACAGTAGGTCCTGGGGGGCTCATTCCCCTGGTGTACTAAAATCGTAACTGTCGCCTCTACAGCACTGAGATGCCCTCCGTCGTCTTTTGCCCTGTAGGAAAACTGGTCCTGGCCCCAGAAATCGGAACTGGGGGTATATGAAAAGGACCCGTCCTCATTCAGGGTCAATGACCCGTGCGAAACGTTAACAGACCCCATGACCGCTGTAATGGGATCCTCTTCAGGGTCTGAATCATTGTCAAGCACACCCGGTGCTGCAACATTCAGGGTGATCTCCTCATCTGTTTCATACTGGTCATCCACCGCATTAGGCCTATCGTTGCTGCTTCCTCCGTATGTATAATCGACCCACACGTATTCAGTCCCGCTGTCCACAGTCCTGGTTCCTGTCCATTCTCCTACAGGAGTATCCACTCCCCCGCTCACTTCATACAGTCTGAAAAGGGAGATTGTGCCCTGATAGCCCGAGCTGCCGTCTGAAACCCCGAGAAACCACCGCTTCTCAGCACCTATTGCCGGAAGAATATCGGTAAAGTCAAAGCAGAACGTTGCATCACAGGCTGACGTATCCCCGTCGAACGCAAGGTTTCCCCCGTAATAATCGAGCAGGAAATCCGGATACCAGACTGTTGAAGGGGATGTATCCACTGTTTCGCCTATGCCGAGGGTCACCCTGAGCTGTTGCCGTCTCGCGTGGTTAAGCGTGAATTCAGCAACCGCCGCAGGTTCGTACCCTGTGCGCGCCGTTATCCAGTAGGCCTCGTAATACCAGAACGCCTCATCATTTCTTATCGTGTAATAGGAAACCCACAGGTATCCGTTGTCCGATCCGGACCATCCTGTTCCCCATGAATTGGCAATGCGGAATGCACCCTTTTCACCGGGATCGATATTGCCGTCATTGTCAACATCCGTCCATATAGCATCATTATACCCCACAACAGTCATGCCGTGCGGCCCGCTTGATCCGATAACCCTGGAGACAACTTTCTTTCCCACTTCAGAATTGTCATCACTTGTTCCGGTATCGTCCTTGATCGCCATCGTCTGCCATGATGAGACCCAGGTTGCGTAATTGAGAACATACCCGTTAACAAGCATCTGCTTGAGGTTCTCAATTCCCCCGTCCGAATTGAGCTGGCCAACCGCCCCGTATGTGTTCATCCTCTGGTTGATCGCGTTCCTGTACACGGATTTTGTAAGGGGCCAGTTAAGGCACTGGGTGTCGTAAGGGAATAAATCCCATGTGGGCGCCCCGTGCTTGAGCTCAACATCATATGCTTCGTCAAACCAGGAACCATTATCCTCTCCATTATTTACAATATCGTACGTGAACTTGGGGCTCAGCCTGTACTGGTCACCGCCTGTTTTTGCATTGTGCCCGTTGACCCATGCCCACATGTAGGTTGACACATAGTATGTTGCGCTGAAACAGGCGCAGGAACCGATCATGCCCTGGCTCCGTATGGGAGGAAAATAGTCAAGCGTGCTGTTATCAACGGCTACTGGAAGCCCAACGCCGGATGCTTCAACACCCCCCTGTATGCTGGGAAGCGGCATTACTCCGCCAAGGGAACCGACAATCTCATTGCCGCGCGCTACAGGGTTTCCCTGAATAGCAGGAAGCCCCTTTCCCGCCCGTGCCCTGTTTACACGCTCCAGCCCGAGAGCATTGAGCCTGACCCTGTCTACATATATCCGTTTTGCCTTCATTGCAGCATATTCTTCAGCACTCGGGCGTATAAGGCCTGTTGCATGAGGATCTTCATCAGCGGAAAGATAGGGTGTGCCAAAGACAGCAAGGAAGACATAGAGAACGATAATTACAATGAAATATAGTGCCGAGGTTCTCATCTGTATTCTCCTGAAAGAACCGATAATATATACTTATCTTTACTATATATATGTTGACATAAAATATGCCGGAATACAAATAAAAAACGATATTTATAAGTTAGACGGCTATCAGAGGGAAAAGTTCATGTTTTTCTGTATTTTTTTGTTTTTTTTTTGCCAAATATGTAAAGGCTTTGTGATTTGCGGAAAAAGAATAAGACCAATTGGACCTATAGGGCTAATAGGATGGAATGGAGTGGTGGAGTACTAGAGAAATGGATTATCGGAGTATGGTTTTCCTTCGACTTTAGACTTTTGACTTTCGACCGGGCAACCGAACCGGTTGCCCTTACTGTCCTTTAAGCACGTTCGCGATAAGCGCTGCCCGTATCCATAACCCATTCTCCTCCTGCCGCCAGTATGCAGCACGCGTATCAGCATCAATTTCAGGAGGGATCTCCTCTCTTCTGGGAAGCGGATGCATAATAACCGCCCCCTTTTTCATGATATCCAGGTGCTCCTTTTTCAGGTGGAATCGCGAAAAGTCTACTGAGTGTGACTCCCCGTCTACATCATGCTCATCCTGAACCCTGGTCATATACACAGCATCAGCCTGGCCGAGAGCATCCCCGAAATCATTAATATCCCTGCAGGCGATCCCCTTTTCCGCCAGGAAGGAGCGGATATCGTCCTTCATCTGGTATTCAGGAACGGCAGCGAAGAGTATGTCGACATCCGTAAATTCGGACAGCATGCAGCAGAGGGACCGCACAGTACGCCCCCTTTTAAGGTCACCCGCCATGAGTATTGTTTTGCCGTCGATCCCCCCGGAATCAGCGAATTCACGCATCAGGGTATACACATCAAGAAGAGCCTGTGTCGGGTGCTCTTTTTTGCCCGATCCGGCATTAATGAGAGGTATCCGCTTTTCATGGCCGTCGAGCACACAGGCCGCTCGTTCAGCCGAATCGTCTTCGGGATGCCTCATGATGATAACATCGGTATACGAGGCGAACGTCCGTATCGTATCGTCAAACGATTCCCCCTTTGTAGACGAGGTGAGGGAAAGATCGCGCACCTCTGATACATGAACGCCCAGAATATGGCATGCATTCATAAACGACAGGAAAGTGCGCGTGGACGGCTGGCTGAAAAAGAGCATGGCTCTTTTGCGGGAAAGGAGCGTGTTGAGCTCTCTGATCCCCTCCGGTTCACAAGCCGCGGACCGGAGACGATCTGCTTCAGACGCGAGCGACTCAAGAATTTCCCTCGTGAACTGCCGTGCGGTCACCACATGAAACAGCCCCTCCTCAGATGAAAAATATCCGTATTTTTCCGCATCGCTCATCTGTTTATATTCATCGAATTCCATACGTATCCTTTACGAACGCACCGCATTTCCTCTAACATAGGCCCGGCCTGCGTAATCCCGGGCTGGTTTTGTCATTGTACATGCAACCTATTAAAATTCAAGACAAAAGTATAAATTTTTATTTGACAATACATGAAATGAAGTTAGAATACATGTATCATACCTATTTTCAAGAGGATGAGGAATGAAGGCTTTTTTCAGAAAAATCGAATCGCTCTGGCGGAAACCGTTCAACCCGATCCTGTTTAAATACAGGTTCGGTATGGTCATGATCGGGATCGCGATCGACCTTGCTGTCCTTGCCGGTCCGGTAATCGGGGAGACCGTTTATCATTCTGTCAAAGCCCTTTTCACCAATGCCCCGTTCACCCCTGCTCTCTCGTTCTCTTTTTTGAACAGTCTTACAGATTATAATTACTATATTCCCGCTTTTATCATTCTCTGCATCATGTATATTACAGGAAACGTCATCGGATGGCTCGCGGTGGAAGACAGGGAATCCATTGAGAAATTCCGGATAAAGAACGCATTCATCGAACGTCTTTTATCCGCTTCGCCTGTCGGGGCGTTCATGACCGATGCCGACGGCGTTGTTACCTATACGAACAGTGAAGCGCATAAGATCCTTTCAACAGATGAAAACACGCCGATCATCGGAAGGAACCTTGAGGACCTCGACCTTATCGCCAATACTATCCTGTCCGAAACGGCGAAGAAGATCCGCGATTCGTACGCCGGCATTTTCAGAAACAACATCGCTATAAAAAAACACCCAAACTCGCCAATCGAATGGTTCCAGTGCGCTTTTTCCCCAGTCACGCAGGACAACCGGAAAATCGGGGCCATCGGATGGATACACGATGTTACATCACAGAAGAAAAAACAGGAGGATGTAATAAACAGCATTATCCTGGCCCTCACAAAAGCGATTGATGCCAAAGACAAAGGCACGCATGCTCACAGCCTGAGAGTTCGCACGATCGCGCTTACTCTCGCGCGGTACGTCAATCTTCCAGCCGAGAATTTTCCCAATCTGGAATACGCCTCCCTGCTGCACGATATCGGCAAGATCCTGTTGCCTGATGACGTTGTGAAGGGTAATATTTCACTTAACGCAGAGCAGAAGGAAATGATTTTCAGGCTTCCCGAATACAGTGCCTCGTTCCTTGATGATATAGAGGACCTTTCCGAAGTCCGCGACATCGTATACTACCAGAAGGAATGGTTTGTCCCCCCTAAAGACAAAGAAACGAAATTCCGCCCCTTTCCGGGTATAAAAACAGGGGAGAACATCCCTGTTGAAGCAAGGATTATAGCAGTTGCCGACGCGTATGAAGGCATGACCACCGAAAAAGGGTATAGAAAGAAAATGCCAAAGGATATCGCTCTCATCGAGTTTAAGAGAAGTTCAGGCATCAAACCTACTGAAAATGAAATAAACAGACTTCTTTCTCATTACAAGCAGGAACGTAAAAACGATATAGGACTGGATGAACTCCTGTCTCATTCAAGGCTTGAACGCCAATTCGACTTCAAGATCGTCCGGGCTCTTGAAAAAGCCATTTCTGACGGGAAACTGTGAACCTCATGCTTTCATGAGACGTAAACATCCGCATCGCATATGACTGCCTTTCTCATCTGGCTTGCTGTCTTGATATTCCTATCAGGATTATTCTCCTGCAGTGAAACATCCCTGTTCTCGCTGTCCAAAAGCGACATTACATATCTCAACAGACACTCCCCCCTGACCGGCTCTCGGACAGAACGTCTTCTGGCAACTCCCCGGAAGACCCTGATCACCATCCTTATCGGGAATATGTTTGTAAACATCCTATCAAGCTCCACGTGCGAAAGCTTTATACACACAGCATATCCAGAATTCTCGATCCTCATTTCCCTCGCCGTCATGACACCGCTCATCCTTGTTTTCGGAGAAGTGGCACCCAAGATCATCGCTTTTCAGCTCAGGCGAAGAACGGTCCCTTTCCTGTCCCTGCTGATCAGGTTCCTTTTTTTCCTGTTCTATCCCCTCCAGTATGTTATCTTCAAGCTTACGGATCCTTTTATCAATCTTATAACCTGTATAACTCCCGATCGCGGCAACAAGAGCGACACATACAGTGAAGAGGAGGTCAAAGCTGCCATAGAAATAGGCTCATCACGGGGACTTTTTGACGAATACGAACGCACCCTTATAGCGAACCTCCTTAAATTCAGACCTACCACTGCAAAATACATCCTCACCCCCCGCACCGAAATATACTCCATAGATATAAACAGCCCGATTTCCGAGATACAGGACAGGATACGCCACTCCCCGTTTTCCCGTATCCCCATTTACGAGGAATCTGCGGATAACATTATAGGTGTGTTCCTGCTCAAAGACATATTTTCGCACGAACACCTTTTTGCAGACAAAAAAACGTTTATCACCCATCTGAAAAAACCCTATTTTGTGCCTGAAACGATAAAGGCCCACAGATTATTCAGTATGATGGTACGAAGGCAGATGCATATTCATTTTATTGTGGACGAATACGGGGGGCTTGAAGGGCTTGTCGCCCTCGAGGACGTTCTATCGGAGATATTCGGCTCCATACAGGAGGAGAGCGAACAAGAAAAACTCTTCTGGCCCGCACCCGATGCCGCGGACACGTTCATCGTGAAAGCGGGTATGCCAATTGATGAATACAATGAATATCTAATCCCTGAAATTACGGACGAAGATTCCGTGACTGTCGGGGGGTTTGTGTCCAGCCGTCTCGGGAGGGTGCCTGATCTTGATGATTCCGTGGAGTACAAGGGGTATCTGTTCACCGTCCTTTCCGCTTCCGACAGGCGTTCTCTGCTGATCAGGATCGGTCCGTCCTGCACCGAAGATTCGGAGGCATCATGATACTGGTTTTCGTTTTTTCCATTATTATCGTGCTATGCCTTATTGCGCAGGGATTTTTCGCTGCATCCGAAATGGCCCTTATTTCACTCGACTACATCAAGATCAAAAATAAAGCGGAACAGGGTGACCGGTATGCGCGCATAATAGCTTTTTTTCTCGAACATCCCAAGATCCTATTCAGCACGACACTTCTGGGGGTAAACCTCGCAATTATCCTCAGCTCGGTAACCGCCTCATCCCTTACCAGGATCGTTCTGAAACACCACAGCATATCGGTCCCCTATCAGGTGCAGAGCGTTATCTCCACGTCCGTGATGGTGCCCCTGATCCTCTTTTTCGGAGAGATCATCCCCATGGGCTTCTCAAGGCTCAATCCCGAGTGGATCGTTTCAAAGGGAATACTCTTCTTCAACACGCTTCGTTTTCTAATGTATCCTTTGACAACAATCGTCTCAGGTATTTCAACGGCCGTTTCAAAGATCACAGGAGCCGATATGAAGGTTCACGCCTCCCTTACCACCCGGGAAGAGCTTGAATCATATATTTCAAACTCATTTACCGCATCGGAAACATCACCTGTTTTCGACATCGGCAGAATCATTGATGAAACCTTCATGTTCTCCAAAACACCTTCGCTGGAGATCATGACTCCGCTTTCAGACGTTATAGCGGTCCCCCATACCGCGGCAAAAAAAGACATATGGAACTTCGCAGGGAAGCACGGTCATTCCCGATTGCCCATCTACCGCAATAAGAAAGAGAATATCATCGGCTATATTAACGCAGTTGACATTATACATGAAGAGAACGATTTTCCGGTGACATCAACCATGCACTCCCCTCTTATCGTATCCGAAACCATTACTCTTTCGCAGCTTCTTTCTCTCATGCAGAAAAAAGGCGAGCATATCGCGTTTCCGACCGATCAGTTCGGCAGTATCTCAGGAATCGTAACTGACGAGGATATCGTTGAAAATATATTCGGGGGCATCTATGACGAGTACGACAGGAACGGGAGCACGGCCCGGGCCCACGACTATATGTACGCTGAACCCTCCATTGCCATATCAGAGCTGAATAGACTGTACGGCCTTGATATTCCTGAATCAGATCATTATTCAACTCTTTCCGGATGTATCCTTCATAAGCTCAAACGGATACCCTCTCCCGGAACAAAGGTACACATGCACGGACTTGTGGTCACAATCGAGGAAGTCAGGAATAACACGATCAATAAGGTCTCACTTGCGAAAGATGATACTGAAACTTAAACCCGATTTCAAGGAAGCTGTTCACAGGATCGAAGCGTGGTGGCATTATGAAATAACCGACAGGATACCTGTGGCGGTCACCGCACTGAAGGACCCGGTGCTCCGGCCTGCTGTTCCGAAGGCGGGTTCCACCGCAGAAAAATGGTGGGGCAAGGATTTTGTGCTTGAATCAGCATACGCCCGGCTTACATCAAACGTGTATGCAGGAGAAGCACTGCCCGTATTCATTCCCGATCTCGGAGAAAATATTCTGGCCGGCCTGCTCGGTGGGGACGTCATATTCTCAGACGACGACACGAAGATTGAAAGCAGCTTCAGCTCCCTTTCAGGCCTTTCAGGGCTATCCCTCGATCCTGAAAACGCGTATTACCTGTGGCTGAAGGAATGTTCAAACCGGGCCCTTAAAAAGGCACGGAAAACATACCTTGTGGGAATGCCCTGCCTGCAGAATCCGCTTGACTGTATTGCAGCGCTTATTTCTCCCGGCACGGCAGCGGACAGTTCCGCTGGCAACGGGGAGCTTCTGGCCCAGACTGCTGAACATCTTCAATATATCTGGAAGAACGTATATGCGGAATTCTCTTCTCCCCTCCTTAAGGAATACGGAGGAACAGCCGGTTCCCTCAACCTGTTCCGCAAGGGAACGTTCCATTGTATTGCCCTGAAATCCTTCTCCCCGGAACAGACGGAGAGCATCCTTCCCGTTTGTGTAAACATCGTCCGCGTGCTTGCGGCCTTTCTTGACAGTTCCCTGTTTTGCATCCCCTCCTCATTCAACCGCGAACAGATCAGCTCAATTCTTGATATCACTCCCCTGACAGGCATCTGTATAGACAGGGGAAACCCGGCTGAAGCCGTTCACATCATAGAAGCCGCACAAACGTCCGGAAAATGTGTATATATCAAACTGGACAAACATGACATTGAACCTCTGCTCAAAGAATTTCCAAACCCTGAAGGAGTGATGCTCTCCACACATGCCCGGAATGAAGCTGAAGCTGAGGAAATCGTCAGAAAAACAGCGAAATTCACATAAAGGACGGTGGACAGGAATCAGGGATTCTATTATAGGTCCCATTAGTCCTATTCTTTTTTCGACTTCTGCCTAAAAGTTTCACCCTACCTCTCAAACTCCTTTTTCCTCAGCAGTGTGTGATACAGGCGGGCGAACCTGTGAGCTTCATCACGTACATACCTGAGCAGCTTGAGTGCTGGTGATGTTTTTGGCAGACTCAGGGGATCCTTCCTTCCGGGGATATACAGAGACTCATTTTTTTTAGCGATCCCAAGCGCATATACATCACCGCTGAAACCGTATTCCCTGAAAACAGAGAAGGCAGCCTGGACCTGGTCTCTTCCCCCGTCGACCAGCATAATATCAGGAAGGTCTTCCTCATCCCGAATTAGTCCGGATATCCTGCGCGAGACCACTTCATGTATCATGTCCGCATCCCCACCGTTCGTATTCCCTTTGATCCTGAACCTGCGGTACCCCGGAGTATACGGCATCCCATTCAGAAATGTAACAATGCTGCCCGTGTGCTGACGGCCTCCTGTGTGGGAAATATCCACCCCCTCGATCTTTGCGGGGGTGTACGGCAGCCCGAGCTCCTTCTGCAGCAGGACGAGTGACTCCTCCGGAGCGATCAACGGTACTGCTCCGGGATCATATTCAGGAAGCCCGCCGTCATCCGAAATATGTTTCAACAGCGTTATTTCGTCACGCAGACGGGCAGCGTCCTCATACCGCTGTTCCTCCGATGCTGTCCGCATTTCCTTTTCGAGGGCCGAACAAACATCTTCTTTACCCCCATTGAGAAACGAGATGAATCTGTTGATATCGTCTCTATAGGCCTGTTCAGATATACGGGCAGCACAGGGTGCGGTACACCTTTTAATGTGATACAGCAGACAGGGCCGCGCGTAATTCCTTTTTCTGTCGGCCGCATATATAACAAGGCGGCATGTCCTGAACCGGAATATTCTCTGAAGAACATGAATGCCCTTCCTCAGCTCCTTTACTCCTGTAAAACGCTCTTTGAACAGAATCTCCCGCTGATCAGCAGGCTCGGCAGCCCCCGCATCCCTCGTTATCTCAACCCGTGGAAAATCATCAGTCTTAATAACAGCAAGATAGGGATACCTCTCCCCCCATTTTAGGTCGATATTATATCTGGGTTTGATATCCTTGATGAGCCTGCTTTCAAGAAGAAGGGCCTCGACTTCGGAATCCGTGCGCACGTAATCGATATCCCTGACATGGTCCATAAGGACCATGGTCTTTTTTTCCATGCTTGTGCACGGCCGGAAATACGAAGCTGTGCGTTTTGTCAGCGACACGGCCTTCCCGATGTAAATCTCATCCCCGTCACCGTTCCGCATGATATATATTCCGGGAGCATCGGGAAATTCATGCACTTTCTGTTTGAGTTCCTCTTTATTCATCAATATGCTTTTGCGAAAATGACCCTCTGACTACTCGGCCGGCCTGAATACACGCACGTGCCCTCCTCTTGTTCCCCGTCCTGTGGAATGCACCTGATCGTGACATTCAGATCTTCTTTTATCTGTTCTTCGACAGCAACGTCACCGCACCAGTGGGAAAGCGCAAAACCTCCATGTATCTCAGGTGTTTCCGCATTATCAGGAGTAAAGAAATCGATAAATTCCTCTTTTGAATCTATGATGCCGGTATGCTCCTCCCGGAACGACAATGCTTTCCTATACAGTTCGTTCTGTATCGACTCAAGCTGCTTGGTAACACCGGAAATAAACGCTTTCCGCTTCTGCTGAAACCGTTCTTTTTTTCCTTTATTGCGGTGGGCGATAAAAACGGAATCATCTTTGATTTCCCGCGGTCCGATTTCAATACGAACAGGAACACCCTTCTTAACCCAGGACCATATCTTGTCCCCGGTCCTCTCCTCGCTCTCATCAACCTTAACATGAAGGTGTTCCCCGCCGAACATTACGTTCCGAAGTTCACCCTCAAGTCTGTGACAGTATTCCATTACACTGTTCTTTTCCGCTTCATCATGAATGACCGGCAGAATTACAACCTGTAGAGGAGCGATCCTCGGAGGAAGCACAAGACCGTTGTCATCACTGTGAGTCATTATCAGACCCCCTATAAGACGGGTCGAAACTCCCCACGAGGTCGTCCATGCGTATTCCTCCCTGCCCTCTGCAGACTGGAACATTATTTCCGAAGACTTCGCGAAATTTTGGCCTAGAAAATGTGATGTCCCACTCTGCAGAGCCTTCCTGTCCTGCATCATGCATTCAATACTGTATGTGTCCACTGCACCGGGAAACCGCTCTGATTCGGTCTTTTCACCCTGTATCACGGGTATTGCCATGTAATTCTGAACGAAATCGCCATACACATTCAGCATCCTGATCGTCTCTTCGCGTGCTTCATCCTCTGTAGCATGAACCGTATGGCCTTCCTGCCAGAGAAATTCAGTGGTCCGCAGGAACATCCTGGTACGCATTTCCCACCGCACAATATTTGCCCACTGGTTTACAAGGAGCGGCAGGTCCCGGTACGACTGGATCCATTTTGAAAACATCGCTCCGATGATGGTCTCGGAAGTCGGTCTGACTATCATAGGCTCGGCCAGCTCACCTGCTGGCACGAGACTGCCGTCGTCCGATTCCTCAAGACGGTGATGCGTGACCACCGCGCATTCCTTTGCAAACCCCTCCACATGTTCAGCTTCCTTCTCAAGGAAACTTTTCGGAATGAAAAGGGGGAAATACGCGTTTTCATGCCCGGTCTCCTTAAACCGTCGGTTGAGCTCTTTCTGTATGTTTTCCCATATCGCGTATCCCCACGGCTTTATCACCATACAGCCCCTGACCGGCGAGTTGTCAGCCAAGTCCGCTGCTTTTATCACCTGCTGGTACCATTCTGCATAATCCTCATCACGCGTAGGTTGTATCGCTGTTTTTTGTTTTCCTGCCATTAATAAAATCCCTTATATTCTATAAACAAAACGCTTTCTTATGCTCGGTCTGTTAAAGCCTTCCTGAATTCCTCTGGAACAGGCACGATCCTGTTCTCATTGTAATCAAAGACCACCATTCCCGTCTGAGCACGGGCCACCTCTGCGGATGACCCGCTGTCCGTGCATCTGTAGAAAACAGTAAAACCGTATTGTCCGAAATCCTCAGCAGCGACGTCGATCCTGATCACATCTTTTCTGAAAGCCTGGGCTTTGTATTCTATGGCGGAACCGGCCATAATCAGTCCGTATCCGCACACATCCTTTTCTGAATACCCGTATTTTTCAAGAAACCTCAGCCGTGCTTCATGAAGAAAGGCCAAAAGGCTGTCGTTTGAAAGGTGCCCCCCGTAATTCATGTCGGACACCCGCACAGTGAGTTCTGTTGAAAACGTGAAGGATTCCGGAAGTCTGATCTTTATCCTTTTCATACGATAACATATACCCTTTGTTAAAAATACTTTTCGAGCTCCTCAATAGGAATGGTTCCTGAATACATGGCTGTTCCGATGATAGCACCGTATAATGAATGCTTTTCCAGCATCTCGATATCCTTGATATCGGTTATTCCTCCTGAAGCTATAACCGGAATGTCGGTGTGGCTGTTAATGTCCAGGATCGCATCAAGATTAATTCCCTCAAGCATCCCGTCCTTCGAAATATCCGTATATACAACAGCGGAAACACCCCAGTTCTCGATCCGTTCAAGAAAATCAGTATCTCTGATTTCTGTGATATTCTTCCATCCATCTGTGGCAATGAACCGGTCCCTGGCGTCAATGGATACGGCAACGGAATCCGGATATTTTTCGCAGGCCTCTTTCAGAAAGTCCGGATCTGAAACCGCGGCTGTTCCAAGAATAACCCGCCTGACGCCGTACTGGAGCATCTCCTCGATCCTGTCAAAGTTCCTGATGCCGCCGCCTGTCTGGATCGGTATTTGCACATTCTGCGCGATTTGGTGAATAACGGACGAGTTATCCTTCTCATCACCCCGTGCCGCGTTCAGGTCCACTACATGGAGATACCGTGCCCCTCTTTTCTCAAGGGCGCAAGCCATCTGAAGGGGGTCATCGCCGAAAACAATCTCTTTCTCAAAATCACCCTCCTCCAGACGAACACATTTACCGTCTTTAATATCTATTGCTGGAAATATAACCATATATCTTCTCCCTTACTGTTCCTTGAATATAGAATCAACACCGTTCTTCTGTGCCGTTTCATTCAGTTTTTCAGCAAGATCATTCTCAAGAGGAACGCCTCTCTCCCCTGCCTCTCTCATAGCAGCGAAGCCTCTCTCACCCGGGATCCGGATCTCCTGGTACCCGGGCCGCAGCCGGCTCTCCTTGACGTGCTTTATGAACCGTTCCATTTCAGGGGTATAGTAATCGAGCCCGGCAAACGCCTCAGGGTCTATGACCGTAAGGTTCAGCGACTGACGCTGATCCTTTTCAGGATTATTGCATGATCCTCCTCCCATTGCGGTAAGTGCTTCGGCCCATAACGAAAGAGTATACCCCTTATGCCCGTAATGTAGACCCCCTGCGAAAAGGATGGAACCGCCCTTTCCCACCACTGACGGATCATCGGTCAGCCCCCCGTCAGAATCCATGAAAATTTTCTCTGGTGCTTTTTCACCTGCTGCAAGCAGCTGCCCGACTTTGCCCAGGGAAACAGACGATGTCGACATATCGGCTATCATCGGCACATCATGCGTCGGAAATGCAAAAGCGAACGGATTTGTAGAAAATGTGGGGTCTATTCCTCCGACAGGAGCGGAATCCCTGCACTGCGAACTCTGGCCCCAGAGCTGTGCAAAAAGCCCATCCTCTGCAAGGGACACAAGATATATACCCAGTGCGCCCAGCCAGGAAGCATTGCGTATCGCCACCATGGCTATTCCGAATTCACGCGCCTTTTCAGAAGCGATCCTCTTGGCTTCTCTCATTGCAAGCTGACTGAACCCGCTGTTTCCGTCGATCAGGGCAACAGCTCCCTTTTCACTGATAATCTCAGGTTCTGTTTCAGGCCCTATGGGATTGGGGATATGTTTTTCCAGCGCCCATATCACCCTCATTCCGTGGGTTTTTATGCCGAACGCTTCCGTTTCGGCCGCCATCCGGCCTATAAAACGCGCGTTTTCTTCAGGAACCCCTTTGGCTGCGAGTATAGTTTTTCCGAAATCTGCAAGTGTATCAAGCGGTATGTAATGCATTATGTTTTCCTTACATATTAGTATTTAATTTTCGATTGGAGTAGTGGACATAAAAAAAACCTTCTGTTTTCCAAGACTCCAACATTCCATCACTCCATTACTCCATGTTGTTTACTTCCACCCACACAGGCGATGACCAGGCCATGCCCGGCCATTCAAGAGGCTCCTGTACTGTACGGGCATAATAAACCGTGTCCGTGCGCAATGTATCGGTAACATCAAACACTCCATCAAGCACTTCGGGGCGGGGTGATTCAGCTAAAACAGGTGTAAAGGCTTCATCCTGTCCGAATCTGAACCTGAGTATCTCAACCTGGACCAGAATATCAGTGCCCCATACCTTAAGGCTGATATTCAGTTCTGTATCTTTCTTAAATCTATTCACGCTTCCCATCGGTTTTCCATTAACAGAAAATTCAAGGATTATCCTCTCTCCCGTGGTGGCATAGCAGCGCCTTTCCCGAATAGACGAAAAAAGTGCATCCCTGGTCAATTCCCCGCCGAATACCGCTGCCACACCTCCGTGCCTGCGTCCTCCCTGTCCGGAATGTTCATCGGATGACCCGATAAACCCGATTTTTTTACCCATCATCAGGTAATTCTGGGCGTAATAGGGGCCCGGTATCGAAATATTGCTCCTCCGTCCCGGCTTTCTCATCCTGTTAAACTCATAGCTCAGAATATGCTGAGGACAGTACATGTCGCTCTGTCCGTGATGAGAATATATTTCCATCACGGGTCGCAATCCGTTGTCGCCCAGAGCGTCCCAGTCAACAGCCGAACCGATACCCTTTTCAGGCATCTTCCTCCACCCTATTCCTGTATGGTGAGGAATGAGCATGACATCCTCCGGCGGCATGGAATCAATTTCCCCTTCTCTTCTGTCAGTATGCTTCGAATCCCCTATATATTGCACCCGATACTCATCCATAGCCTCCCTGGTCCTGAAGTACATATTATGGTGGCCCGTGGCACGCTCAGGATTCCTTTCATCAGCGAATAAAGCAACAAAGGTCCCGGGTTCGTTCGCTTTTTCAGTCCATGAGGTCAGCTGCTCATATCCGGCATCTCCCAGGCTTTCGCAATGGTCTGCTGCCGCTGCAAAATCAAGCCCGCTCACGTTTCTGGCGTAGCTGTACGGATCTGTGCCCTGTGCATCGCTTGAAACTTTGGTGTGGATATGGATATCGCCCCAGAAAAGCTCAGGCCCGCTTGCCCGGACCAGCACCGCGTTGGAAACCGTGCTGTCCATTTTGAACCTGTACACTCCCTCTTCAGAAACCGATACAGGCACTCTGATACCTCCTGTAAAAGTCAGATGCCTTTTTACCGGCAGCCCGTCAAGAGTGAAAAGCGTTTTTCCGGTAAAAGAGGAGGAAGAGAGATTATCAAACCTGTCCAGGGACACTATCATCACATCGAATTCTGTACCCGGTTGTGCCGTGGACGGGGCAATAATGCGCATAGAATCAGCCGGGGCCGGAGTTACGATAAGATGCGGATCATGCTCGAGAGGGCATCCCTTGACCCAGATCCGGAGAGTTTCGGTTTCAGCAACATACGGCGCATATGTATTTGCGTATGTCAAAAAAACCGGTTCCCCTGCAGGAACATTTCCGCTTACGGCTTCTACACGGATACGCCTGCCGTGCCGACCTGACCGTTCCGGCATAAAGAGGTGGCTGGGATGAATGCTAATGTTGAAAATGCATCCGCTGTTCGGGGCTTCAGCAGAAATGTAATGTTCTTTTGCAGGATCTTCCGCCTGAAATTCCCGGGTAAAGCTCGGACCCGAAATAAGGGACCAGGAATTGGGAAACTGGCATTCCACCGCGTCCCCTACAGCAATATCCTCGTTACCGGTTATTTCAACTGTCACACTGCACGGTTCCGCTACCTGGAATGTATTTCGCGCAATATGCGCTCTGGCATCCATGTTCGCCTCCTTTTCTGCAGATGCACAGATCCGTTATGCTTAATGCCGGTTCAGGTGCTTATCCTCTTCCCGGGAAAGGGGTCGAATCTGCTCTCCGTTCTTTTTTCGTGCGAGGATATCTTCCGTAGCATTCCTGTATTCGGGCCCCGCTTTTTTGAACATTTTCCGGCTTCTCTGTTCAAAACCCTTTACGCAATAGACCACGGCAACATTGAAATATCCGAGTTCCGGTTTATCGCTCTCTTCGGCATATCTAAGATACATGTGGACTGCTTGCGAATATTTTCCATGGGTAAAACAGATATTGCCCATCCTGATATATGCTCCGCTCTGCCCCCTAATGCAGGCTATCTGTTCTAAAATAACAAGCGCGCTTTCAATATCATTTTTGCGGAGGCATATATCAGCCGCTTTATAAAAAATGGTCTTTCTTTCGGACATACCCAGCCGGTTTCCCGCTGTAACGAGAACGTCGCGGTTGCCCTTCATCACACCGCGGGCAACAGCCTGTGCTGCCCTGTCCGGGTCCGGGGCACAAACACCTTCCCTTTCCCGAATACCCAGAGCATCGCAATCCTTCCTCACATCTTCCCGCAGGGAAGACGGGGCCAGCAGACTGGCTTTCTGTGCCAACAGGCTGGCCTGTTCAGCATCCATCTCGGCTGTGATACACGCGGCAAGCATGTAGGGCTTGTAATCACGGGGATAAAATTTCATACTATACGTGAAAAAATAGAGAGCCCTGTCCCTGTCCCCCATCTCCATACACGCCCTTCCGAGCCTCTCGTACACATTGAATACGCGTCCGGTGTTTTTCCATGCCTGGGTATACAGTATGAAAGCACGGTTCAGAACACCTCTGGAGTAATAATAATCACCTTTCCGGACACAGTGGCTTGAATCCGTTTCAGGCTTGGGGAGTGTACTGCACGACACGAACACCACAGACAGGATCAGCAAAGGGAACCTGATAACAATCATTCTGTACAGCGGCGGACAGATACCATTACTCTTCTGTTGAAAACCCCATGAGCCTGCCGTCTTTTGAAACGAAATAAGCCCGTCCTTTACTGAACACCGGTTCAAAGAATTCAAGCCCCTTTTCAAAATACTGCCATTCTATTTTTTCTGTGTTCAGATTGAAGACCCACACACCGGACGCCTGTTTTTCTGAGGATTTGGTACATATATAAAGCCGTCCCTTGCCGTCATAGGAACATGACTTCATGCCGCTGGAGAACACCGGCTCACATTCCGGAAGTTTCCCGATTTTCTCTCCCTTATTTCCCGGATTGATCGCCACTATTTCTGTTGTGTCTCCGGTCGTAACAACAGAGTATACTTTGTTGTCAGCAACAGCTACATGTAGGATGCTGTTTTTCCCCTCAAGGGCCAGGGGTGGGCACTGCCAGGCAACCTGGGAATTCTTGACATCGATACACGCTATTGAACCCGATGCAAGCGGGGCAAGCAGGTTCCCTTTATACGGTATGAACCGCAGGAGCAGAGGAGATCCGAGCGCAAGCTGGCTAATCTTCCTTCCGCTTCTGAAATTAATGAAATAGACCGAACCTGCATTGTCCCTGCATCCTGCGACCACAGCGTCATCACGTTCAGGACTGCGGGCAATGCTTACAGGGATCCCTTCAGCTTTAAAATCGTTCCATCTGACCTCTAGGTCATCTGAATTGATACAGACGACATTCCGTGAAAAACCGCCGTAATAAATATAATACCTCATTCCGATCAGAGGGTCTTTTGCCATAAAAGGAGGAGTCTCGGCTTTGGCCCCCAGATTGCTGTCCCGTTTGGAAAGGCCGTTCGAAATATCAATCTGATGCAGTTTCTCCTCTCCGAGGACATACAGGGTGGACTGTTCCCGGCTATACAGGGGAGGGTACTTTATACCCCCTTTTGCCGCGATCTCAAGAGTGTTATTGCTCCATATCAGCCTGCCCCCATCTTTTTCATACATATCTATTCCAGATGCATACGTGCATACGATCCCCTGTTCTGACAGAACAGGTGCTGCAGTTATTGCGTGCTTTGTTTCCTTCGCGATGAACGCTTTTCTGTTAAGTATGATCAGCTCCCGGTTTTTCCCCTTTTCCTTTATCGATATTCTTTTAACATGCTCAAATCCGGGACAGGAAGCTGTAACTTCAGCTTTCTTCTCCTTATCATATTCGATAATATGGGATTTTTTTCCATTGACCTGCACTTCTGCATGGGCAGGATACACTTCAACGTAAACGGGGATCTGAGCAATATAATCCTCTACCCATGTCGGGTATTTCTGCACAAAATCAACTTTGATAGCCCGTGCAGTGTCATATTCCCCTTTCCCAATAAACGCATCGACCTTTTTCCCCACCTCCACAGCCTGCTGTATAACCTTCCTGATCTCATCACGTTTTTCTTCGGCCTTTCCTCCTCCCGGTGAATTGGGATAGTTTTCAATAACCTTTTCAATAAGCTTGACGGCCCTGTTGATCTCATCTTTTGTCTTGGCCCTGTTCACTGTTTCCAAAACCTTCTGATATGCGTCATTTGATTTCTCATCATATTTTTCTATTCTGTCTATCCATACCATAATAAGTGTCTTATGCTCAGCGGAAAGCTTTTCGCCGTCCTTGGCAAGATACTTTTTAAGCTTTTCCGCGCACTTCTCCCGTTTTTCCGCCTCTTTCCATCCTTTGATGCACTCCCTGAGACTGTTAAGGAATGTGATCTTCTTCTGTACCGAAGGATAATGTCCTGAACGCGGTGATATTTCCGAAAAATTTTCCACTGCATCTTTGTATTTTTCATCATTGTAATACTTCAAACCTTCCTGGTATATTTCGTTGTTTTTTGCGATATTCTCCTCGGTCTTTTTCTTCTCCGTGCGGAGCTCCTCCGCCTTTTCATACCAGGGGTATTTGCCGAGAAAACTGTCGATCTTCTCAATAGAAGCGGTAAAAAGGTCTTTATCCCTGCTTGCAGTTATAGCATCGTATTCTTTCCCTGCTGTTGCTCTGATATCCTCTATTTTCCTTCGTACTTCCGGAAGCATATCCTTGAAAAAATCGAAATGGCTCAGCTTTGTACCGAATATCCTGTTTATTTCATCTTCAACACCTTTCAGGTTTTTCGAGTCCTTCAGACGTTCTTCGTATTCCTTTTTCTTCTTTTCCTCAACGTCGTAGACGACTTTCCTGATTGAAGTTATGAACGTGTCCTTTTTCTCCTCCCACGGCTTATAGCCCTTGAAAAGATCCTCTGTCTTGTCTATAAGCACAGCTATTTCATTCATGATATCGATATCAGGCTCCTTGCCGGCCTTTTCTATTTTCGTATTCAATTTCGAAACAGCTTCATTGAGAACTTCATTATATTCACTGATCCGCTTTTCACAATCGTCAACAAGGCCCATGATCTCCCTTTTGTGCGTTGATCTGCCCAGGATTTTCTGTTCATTTCCGAGAAAATCCCTTGCCTGTTCAAGCTTGTTCTCTTCCATCAGTTTCTTTGCCTTTTTCACGGCATCCTCAGCTTCAGCGTTCACTGTTGCGAAAACAGCTTTGATCTCCCTGTCTGCCTCGGCGTATACGTCAGGTCCGGCATCGTTCCGCGCCTTGACCTGCTTATAGAGGTCCATCAGTTTGTTATACTGCCTCTTCTGCATCAGACCTGGCTTCATTGTCGCCAGCAGATCAAGCCTGTCCTGCGCTGTTTCCCTCAGTATGAAAAAAAGCCCGCCTGCCGCTGCCAGCAGGAATACGACAATGCCGGCCGTGATCAGGACATTTTTCTTCGTATTTGATTCATACACAAGAATATTTCTTGCCGATTCAGCAGAGGAAACAGATTCACGTACCTGGCCTCCGTCTTCAATGGTCTCCTGTGCTCCTCCCGGCCCCCGCTGGATCGTCTGTTGCGTGGAAAGATCGTCAGGCATAGCCGGCTGCACTGTCTCCTGTGTGGCGGATGCTTCAGGCTGAACCGGCGTCTCAGCCGGAGGAGGAGTCTGCTGGGGCTGTGGTGCTGCTCCTGTTGATTCCTGGATCATCCGTATCTCCTGGGATATCCCCGTAGTCGGACCTTCACCGCTCGCAAGCTCAACAAGCCCTTTTGTCATCAGTTTGACAACAGACTTACCCACCTTGTAATAATCCTGCCTCAGCTGATAACAGATGTTCTCTATAGTATAATTACCGTCAAGGAATTCAGCCACTTTTCGATCAAGAGCTGAGAGCGACTGTTCATCGATCTGATCGTAGGAACCGGGAATAAGGGCATAGATATTATCCCTGGAAGGGATCCACTGGTATATCGTGTAATTTTCATCTACTTTTTTCTGTATCCATTTTATCAGATTATCAACGTCAATATTGATCTTGAGCGTGTTGTAATCCCTGTTGAATATCTGCGGATCAGGGGGGCCCTCCTGAAACTGAGTCTGGCTTTCCGCCCATGTGAAAATTTCGCAGAACTCATCTTCCACAAGCGTCCGGGTAACACTCTTCAATTCGGTCGGCGTAATCAGATTCTGCTGGAGAAGGATATCCTTCAAAGCTGTTCCCTGTGTGTTGACGACCTCCATGACTTTATGAAAATCCCCTTCAGAGATTTTATAGGAGGATACCAGGGATCTGCCGATCTTTTCATCCTTGGACTGGTAGAAAGCTAGATAAATGAGTTTGCCGTTCTCAAAATAGAGGTACTTTATCTGTTCGCCCTCATATACATACAGAATGCCGGTCGACTGGTTCTGGCTGATCCCCTGGAATACTTCAACAAGGTTCGGATTTATATCCGGAGTATCCATAGTACACTGTCTCCCAATTAATCTATGATATTAAACGTATATATTTTACCATTCAACGTAACAACTACAAGATAATTTCCTGTATAAATAAGGCTGAAAGGACATCCCTCAATTTCATACTTCCAATCGATGCTTCTGTCTATTTCATCAATACAGAATATACAATTGGTATCCGAACCGACATAAACCCTGTTGCGTGCTGTCTGAGGAGTGCAGGAAGCCGATTCATTTATATCCGGCATCCACAGGAGTTTCCCGGTATGGGCATTTATGACGGCGCAGAGCCTTTTCTTGATCGGACAGTATATTTTTCCGTTTGTAAACAGAGGAACTGCAGTAATTTCGCTGCCTAAAGGATATTTCCAGATCCGGGCCGCCTCCCCCTCCATGCTGATCAGGGTTCCGCCCTTCGAAGGCACGAGAACACTGTTTTCAAGTTTTACACACTCCATCACGGAAGTATCGTCTATTTTTTGTGCCGCGATCGAATAGCCGTCCGCCGTTCCCCTGACCATGAGCCTGCCGCTCTTCATGCCGACCCATACCTTTTCTCCCCACATGAGAGGCGGCGACATTGACTGTTCACCCAGAGGCACGCGCCATTTTACCTTGCCCGACGACTGGGATACAGCGTATAGATGCTTATCGTAGTTCCCGAAAAATACTATATCTTCATTCATAAGAAGCGGTATTTTCTTAATGGCGACCCTGCGCGCGATGCACCCGTAACCCGATTTCTCCTTCTTATCCGGAAGAGTTTTCCTGATAGAGCCTGTTTCGGGATCAATGAAATAGAGTTTTCCGTTCCTTCCGCCGATCACGACCGTTCCATTCCAGATAAGGGGCTGGGCTGTAATTTCCCAAAAGTCGTTGCTGCCAACGTAGATATCCCCCCCCTTTCCGTCAAACTTAGGTATCGTTTTTCTTGACTGATACAAATTTATTTTCCAGGCTATCTTACCTTTTGCAGCATTAAAAGCCAATACTCCGGTACCTAGGGGAAGAATTACGTGGTCCTTGAAATATACCGGAAGTGCCTTGACAGCGAAGGAAACCGAAAGAGGCGGCCAGAGGGTTGTCTTCTCGAGCCTCACGCATATCGACCATTTGTCCGTACCTACTGAATACGTGCGTGATGAAAAACCCTTTCTTGAAAAAGAGACTTCCTTTTCTGCACCCTGGGGTATAAGCATGACAAGCGGAGTATGCTTCGCTTCTCCGCCTCCTATATACGAAACAGCGACCCGGGAAGGCTTTGATGTTATATAAACAGGTATGGCGAGATTCTGGACAGCTTTGACCGGCGGGTCTGCGTATTTCCTCTTCGCAAGCCGTGTAGCTGTAAAAGCCTTATGTATATCTCCTTCGTTAATCAGCTTCTGAATATGACGCACAGCATCTTCAGCCTCTGATACATATGCCCCGATCCCGGTTAAAACCTTCTCAATTTCCTTTCTGTTGTCAATTTCCGGGTATCGTTTGAGAATCCCGTTTAAGGTGCTGGAGGACCTGTTAAACAAACCTTTTTTATATAACGCCTGTGCTTTCGCACATTCATCCTGGGACCATTGCTGTGCTTTTTCAAGCTCACGCGATAAAAGGGGCAGCAAATCAACAAGATCTGAACCGGCATACATGGTCCGGGCTTCCGATATCTGTGCGCGTGCCCGTTCAAAGCATCCCTTTTTGATAAACCCCTTAACAGCTGCGGATACCGACTCCGCTTTGCTTACGTTTTCCGTGATCGTATTCCTGAGTGATCTTAATTCCTGCATCTCCGGTTCCTTAAGAAGCCCTTCCGTTCCGGATATAAAGGATGCAAGTATTCGTGCAGCTTCAGCAGCTTCGGCATATTTTCGTTTTTGTATTGTATCACGTATACTCGAGAGATACTCCAGAGCCTTTGTCCTTTTTTTCTGTTGCTCGTCCCGTTCCTTTGCTTTCTTTGTGAACAAAAGTATTGCAGGCTCGATCCGTCCTATACAGGATAGTTCCGTTTCTGAAATATCGGGGAAACCTGGTTTAATCCGTTTCAGTTTCTTCACGCCGGATTCGTACCGGCCTTCTTTCCCCTCATTCAGCGCCTGTGTATACCGCTCCTCAGCCTGATGTATATACGCGGTTCGCTGTTCTCTGTACAGGCTTTGTATACGCTCCTTCAGTTCAGGATGCTCTGCGTGTTCTTCCTCCATTGCCCTGAGAACACAAAAATTATCCCGAAATACCTCAGGAGCGGCGTTATGGGCCTTTTGCCGCAGTGATGCAAGAAGACCGGATACCCGGATCTCCCTTCTCCGGGATATTTCGAACGGAATATAGAGTGCGAGGGCACCGATTATCACTGCAGACCCCACCGCGGCAATAACAATATTCCTCCTGGTTGCTGTTTTCTTGACGTGCTGCAGCTGTGAATAGAGGTCAGAATATGCAGGATACTCCGAATTGATCTCTTTGATGACTTTTTTATAGCATTTCAGAGCACTTCGCCACTTTTGCCCATAATAAGCGACCATTCCGCGGTCGATACCGTCGGCCACTTCTTTTTTGGCGGCCATATGCTCAACTTTCTTCATTTCCTCTTTGATCCCCTCATCCTCCGGTGCGATGAGCATGGCTGTTTGGAGCTTTGTCTTTGCTTCGGAGAAGTCAAGGTTGTCGCTGCTTTCCCTGGCCTGCTTTGTATAGATATCGATTTTATCATTCCAGAATGAATCGGGATCCGCCTGACCGGTTCCGGCAGTATCCTCCGTATCTAAAAGAGAGGTTTCCTTCTTAACATATTGCGAACTTTCCGGTGTTTGATGCGGGTCGCCGCCGCATTCCGGACATTCGCTGTCGCTGATTCCTATCGCCCTACCGCAGCAAAGGCACGAATGGGTCAGCTTCTGGCGGCATTCAGAACATTCCTCAGTATCCCTGGAATATTTTTTTTCGCATACCGGGCACATAATGGACTGCTTCTGTTCCTCTAATGACATTCTGTCCGTAATCAGCTTGGATATCTCCCTTCTCGCTCCCGGGGCATCAGGAACAGCTTTCAGGATCATACGGTACAGCTCAAGGGCTCTGTCATGTTCACCGTTCTGAACGCATATCCTGGCCCCCTTTTCAACATTCTTCAGCCACTCATCTGTATGATTCTGTTCCTTAAGCAGTTCGGCATAATGGAGAATGATATCGGCGTTATCCCTCCACAGGTCAACCGCCTTGTTAAAATACGTGAACGCTTCATTATAATCACCCTGTGAATAGCATGTTTCACCGTATTCACTATAGGCAACGGCTGCCTGCCGGTCATTGCCAGCCAATTCATGTGCCAGCCCAATTTTCTCCGCCAAAGCGTTTTTGTCTCCTCCCATTTCCGCGTAGATCTCAAACATTTCAAGTGCCTTTTCCCCGTCCCGTGCAGAAAGGTATTCATCTCCTTTGGCACGCACGCTTTCAGCGTCCAGCTCACGTATAAGGCCTTCTGACAGAAGCAGGCTCAGAACCCTGAATATTTCATATTGACTGATTTTCAGTTTTCTGCATATCGTCCCTACATCATTCTCTCCGGTCAGTAGATCCAGCACCATACGGCATGAATATCCGGGTACCTTTGCCAGACAATCCGCTTCCTTGACCTTGTTCTTGATAATATAGACTGCCGTGCTGTCAGGAACCCATTGCTTCAGCACATCAATTTCATTTATCTTTTCCGATACTTCACGCATAAACTGATGCACGTCGATATCGGTCTCAATATGCCTGAGTTCAGGATCTTCAAAAAGGGGATTGCGGGATTCCTCGACAAAGCTGAAACCGGCCTGTTCCCAGAAAAGAAGGTCATATACTTCCTCGAAAATGATGTTTTTCAAGCCCTTATCCAGGTCCGCGGGAGCAATATTGCCCTTTTCAACAAGAATATCTCCTATTTTCATTCCTGTGTTTTTCTGGACAAAAAGCGCTTGTTCCAAGTTTTCGGAAGTTATCACGCCCATGAGGGTGAGTATCTCACCGAGCATGATCCTTTTCCTCTCACCTATGGAGTACAATTGTACCTTGCCCGGCCGGAGAAAAAGGATCCTTTCGCTGTTTCCGTCAGAAACGTGGAAAGAGCCCGAAACCTGCTGTTCGGAAATGTACATGAATACATTCCTGAGCACATCGTCAGATATTTTACCGGCAATATTCACGAAACAGGCAGCCTTTTCTGATTGGATACAACAAAATTTATTTTTGAGATCAGTTCTTCGATCTTAAACGGTTTGTACATGATATCGATTGTACCCTCCTCCTGCATACGTGCTATAGCAGGCACGTCAGTATACCCGGTAATCAGAATGAACCTGATGCCGGGGCCAATCGTTTTTATTTCTCTCATAAGATCCACACCGCTCAAGCCTGACATGACAACATCACACACACAGATGCATGGCTCTTCTCCGGACTCCTTCTGCCGGCGGAGCTCTTCAACCGCAGCTTCCCCGCCCGAAGCATACACGGCGGAGAACCCTCCAGCGGAAATCCTTTCCGCAATAAGGGCAGCCATCTGTTCATAGTCGTCAATTACGATAACAGTGGACACGGCAGTTTTACCCGTCCTTGTATATAGTATCAATAGCAGCGGAGAGGGCGGGATTTGAACCCGCGGAAGAGCCATACAGCCCTTCAACTGGTTAGCAACCAGCCGCATTCGACCACTCTGCCACCTCTCCGGACATTCAGCGGAAGTCGACTATTATCCCATAAAAAGGGCAAAATGTCAAGGATTTTTTATAGAATAAATCAGTTTCACATTGTTATAGGACTTACACCATTAACCTGCCTGCTATGTATATTCTTGAAGCGTTTTTCTATATACGGCCACTGTCCGTTCGGTGCACGTTTCCCACGTCAGGGTATCCGCAAGCTTTTGTGCCTCCGTGACATATTTGTTTCTTTCCGACTCATGTTCAGTCAGAAACTCAATTTTTTCACGCAAATCCACCAGGTTGCCATTCTGAAAGAAATGGGCACATCCTCTGTATACTTCCAAAAGAGCAGGTTCTTCCGACAGCAGCACAGGAACCCTGCATGCCATAGCCTCGAGGGGAGGAATGCCGAATCCCTCTATAAGAGAGGGGAACACGAACATATCAGCTTCTCTGTACAGACCGTACAGGTCACCCCTCGGAACATATCCGGTAAAAATAACCCGTTTGCTGCTGAATCCCTCCCCGAGCTCCCTGACCAGTGTGAAGATACCTTTGGATTTCCACCCCTTTTTCCCAACGATCACGAGCTTATGGGGCACCTTTTTATGCATGATAGAGGCAAATACCGCTTGTATCAGGAGAGGGATCCCCTTTTTCGGCTCAATATTGCCCACAAAAAGGATATACGGCTCACTGCCTATGTTGTATTTCTCCCTGACCGGCTGTTCCGCTGCATCTTTGAACGATGTAATATCCGTTCCCATTGGAATCACGTCAATTTTAGCTTTTGGTGTGTGCAAATACTTCCACATATCGTTTTTAACTCTTTCTGTAGGGACTATGATCCGGGTTGCCCTTGTTGTTGACTTTTTCAGGAAACGGCTGTAATAGTATTTGTTCGTCCGTTTACAGAGTTCTGGGGCCAGAACGGCTATAATGTCATGCACGGTCAGGACAGTGGGTATTCCCCTGATGTAGGGATGGATATAACCAGGAAAATGCATCAGGTCAAATCCGCAGGAAAACACTTTGAACGGAAACCAGATCTGCTCCCACAGTATCCGTGCCGAACGCACCCTTCCGCTGACAAGCCCCTTTTTCAAAACAAAATGTGGGGATGTACCTTTAAATGTTCGCGGGGAAAACCCGCGCGGCACAAATGCTGTCGTTTCAAGGCCGTATGACCTCTGAGAAAACATCCTGCATAGGTTATATATATACTGCTCCACCCCGGTGAAGGTACCCGACAGCAGCATCCCGTCAATACCGACTTTCACAATGTCTGCTTTTCAAACAAGCACCGGCCCTGTACGCCGATTATGCAGATCCCCACATATCCTGTTTTCCTGAAGGAGGAGGAGCCGGACTTCCTGAAGCGGCCTCCTGACCTGACGGAGGGGGTGATGCGGCCCCGCGGGCCACCCCCTGCTCCAGCTCATTTTTTTTCTCCTCAAGTTTGCCCACAACATAGGCAAGATACTCCCGTTTGTGCTGAAGTGGCGTGATCTCTTCTACGTTGTTTTTCCCTTCGGGATTGATATATTCAGCTCCGATGAAACTGGAAAGATACTCCAGTTCAGCATCCTCTGTCATCAGGTCCCGCATATCCCTTTCAACATTACTGAGCTCTTCTTCTTTTTCCTTCAGGGCCCTTTTGACAAGTTCGTATTTTTCCGCTTCGGTCAACGATACATCAACAGGCTTACGTTCCATATGCATGTGCTCCTTAAAAATACACAGGTGAACAGGAACCGCCACTCACATGGCTACGGATTCCCCTTTTCCTGTTCTTTCCAATACCCATGAATCGTTTTCTCCCAGTAAAATGGTTTATAAAAAAGCTGCAGAAAACCCTTCCATGCAGCAATGCTGATGAATATCCAGTACAGGGGGGATAGGAGTATATTAATCGACATCCTTTTCAACTTCCTCCGTTTTGAAGCAATGTAGTTGATCAGAATGAAGATTACATTCGCCAAGAGGAGAACAAGGGTAACAGCAAAAAATATCACCGATATCTTTGACCATATTTCAGAATCATCCTGAGAGACAAAGACCATGCGCCAGGAATGAAAATTCTCCCTCACCTGAAAATGGCCGTCGAGAAGTTTGCTGACACCTGGACTTGAAATGACATCCCATACGGTATTTCCGCTGATTACATCAGCAGTGAGCAGTCCGCAGTACAGCAGAGCGGCTATCCAGTATATTGGATTGAGGAGCATCATCAGCGCCATTCCACCGACTGTCAGAAAAAAACTGATAAAGCCGAACGGCCCCAGGCGGAATAAAAGCTTCATGGGATGGCGCATATGTACAAGGTGGGTCTGGATATACCCTTTGATCCACCGAGACCTCTGCCGCACCCAGTTGTAAAACCGCGAATTCGCCTCCTCCCATGTTGTAGAGTCCAGCACTCGCGTCCTGTACCCGTTCTTGTAGAGCCGAATTCCGAGATCCGCATCCTCGGTAACATTAAAGGGGTCCCATCCGCCCACTTCCCTGAGCACATCCGTCCTGAAATGGTTTGACGTGCCGCCCAGGGGGATAGGGGCGTTCTGCATATGAAGACCAGGGAGAAAAAGGTCGAACCAGGCAGAATACTCGATAGTGAACCATTTGGTTAGAAAATTCTGATTCTGATTGTAATAGTTCAGCTTTGACTGAAAACAGGAGATATCGGGATACTCGCTGAACGCTGCTACGGCCTTTCTGAGCTGGTCGGGGTCAGGCCTGTCCTCCGCATCATAGATAACGAGGAATTCCCCCCGGGCCCGTTCAAGTCCGTGATTGCATGCACGCGGCTTTGTTTTGGGCGGAAGGTCCGGCACGACTACCGCTTCACAGTATTCGGGAAGACCGCTCTTTTTGCACACAGCGGCAGTCTCCCCGTCATCTGCTTCAAGCAGGATCTTGACATCGAGTTTGTCAGACGGATAGTCAAGCTGTTCGATCGAATGTATGATCTTTTTCATAATATCCTGTTCCTTGTACAGGGGAACAAGTATTGTATACACGGGAAGGTCCTCGTCAGCATATTCGCTCAATTCCTCTGCTGTGATGACGACTTCGCTCTTTTTTACCGCGGAACAGAAAACAGTAAACAGCCGGTACAGGATAGTAATGATATAAAACGTCGAAATGACAATATTGATAATGGTTATGAAATAGAGCCAGTCGTAATTAAAAAGAAAAAAAAGAAGAAGCAGGATGAACGCATACCATGCAATCTGGAATTTTGAAATGACCGTTACAGCGGATTCCCTCCTGTGCTCCCGCAGGAAACGGTCAACAGTATGGTCAGCATGCACACTAAATTTCTGCTGCGCGTGGACCCGGATCATGGTCCCGCCCCGTTTCCCCTCAGACGGCAACCCTTCAGAGGAAACCCCCTCCTCCCCGAAAAGGGAGATCCTTCCAATTTCTCCGCCGATCCGTATTATATCACCGGGGGATATGACCGCTTCCTCCCGTTTCTCGTCATTGATAAAAACACCGTTTTTGCTCTGCAGGTCGACTACTTTGCATTCGTCATTCTCCCAGTAGAACTCACAGTGTTTGCGGGATACCGAGGAACTGTGCACTACTATATCATTTGAGTGTTCTCTTCCCAGGGACAGCTTCTTCCTGGGCGAAAGAGCCCAATTCTTCCCCTTGAGCCTCCCTTCGATAAATTCCAGGATAAGTACTTTCATTCAACCTCTCCACGAAGTTCATTAAGTATATTCAGTGCCTCGATCGGGGAAATTGAATTTATATCCGTTTCCCTGAGCCGTTTGAGCACATTCTCATTTTTAAGATCAAAAATTGACATCTGTACAGGCTTACTCTCACCTTCTTTACGTTCAGCAAGCCGGGGAAGCTGATGTTCATCAATGCTTCCGAGCTCAAGGTTCTCCAGGATCTCACCGGCGCGCTGTATAACCTTGTCCGGAATTCCGGCAATCCCGGCAACATGGATGCCGTAGCTTTTATCAGCGGACCCCTCCACGATCTTGTGAAGGAACACGACCTTCCCGTTCCACTCCTTTACGGAAACATTGAGGTTCTTCGCGCGGGCAGCAGTCATCACCAGTTCAGTGAGTTCATGATAATGCGTTGCGAACAGTGTCCGAGCCTGTATATCCTCCATAATATATTCTGCAACAGCCCACGCGATACTGACTCCGTCAAATGTGCTTGTGCCCCTTCCCACTTCGTCAAGTACTATAAGACTCCTTGATGTGGCATTGTTCAGTATGTTGGCAACTTCTGTCATCTCAACCATGAACGTGCTCTGCCCCCTGCTGATCTCGTCTGAAGCGCCGATACGGGTGAATATCCTGTCCACCACACCTATCCGCGCTTTCCGTGCCGGAATAAAACTACCCATCTGGGCCATGATAACAAGTATCGCTGCCTGGCGGATATACGTTGATTTTCCCGACATGTTCGGTCCGGTGATTATCAGGAATTCGTCCTCTTCCGCATCCACGAACAGATCGTTAGGCACAAACGCTCCTTCAGGCATGTTCCGCAGCAGCACAGGATGGCACCCGTCCCTTATCTCAATAGCAGTTGATTCATCAACAACAGGAGCATGGTATCCATACATATATGCAACGGCTCCGAGAGTGTAGAGCACGTCAAGTTCGGAAATATATCCTGCGATATGGAGTATCCCACCAATATGCTTCTCCGCGATATCCAGGATCTCCTGAAAAATAGTATATTCCAGTTTCTTGATCCGTTCCTCGGCAGTAACGACCTTCTGCTCATATTCCTTGAGCTCCGGTGTAATGAACCGTTCGGAATTTGTAAGTGTCTGCTTCCGGATATAGTCATGAGGCACGCTGTCCTTATGCATATTGGAAACCTGGATATAGTATCCGAAAACCTTGTTATATCCGATCTTCAGTTTATCAATTCCGCTCCGGTCCCGTTCTTTCCGCTGGTATTCCCGGATCCATTTCTTTCCGTCCCTGGAAATACTTCTCAGATCATCAAGCTTGTCATTCACACCGTCCCTGATCATCCCTCCCTCGGTGATCTGGAGGGGAGGCTCCTCAACGATCCTCTCCTCAACCGTATCGATCACGGTCCCGTCCTGCTCAATATTCTCATGCACGGATAACAGCCGTTCTGAACGGATTTCTACCAGAGCCTGCCTCAGCACCCTGACATTTTTCAGTGAATGTTTCAGGTGGACAAGATCACGTGCGCTGCATCTTCGTGAAGATATTTTTGCCGCGAGACGTTCCAGATCATATATTCCCCTAAGGATCTCCTTGACCTCCTCCCTGAGTACGGTATCCTCCTTGAATTCCCGTACGCCCTCCTGACGGAGATATATCTCCCTGCAATCCGTTACCGGCCTGAGTATCCACTGCCTGAGTTTACGGCTCCCCATAGGCGTACGCGTAAAATCAAGCACGCCCAGTAGCGAATTCTTCCTTGCCCCGCTCATTCCGCCCTGGACCAGCTCAAGGGAAGCCTGGGATGTATAATCTATATGGAGGAAATTGCTTCGGGTCAGAGGGGTTATTTTAATGAAATGCTCCAGCCTATTTTTCTGTGTTTCCCTCAGATACTGCATAAGCGCTCCTGCTGCACGGATGCAGGCTGCCTCCTCCTCCTCCTCAATACCGAAACCCCTGAGGGATGAAACATTAAAATGTTCCAGCAGAACCTCATGAGCCGTTGTATACTGATAGGACCAGTCAGCAGCTTCAGTGATCCTTTCGTCTCCCATCTGCCGAAGAATCTCCCTGTATTGGTCTCCGCCCCCTTCAGGCACAAGGCACTCATGTACATCCGTTTTGATAAGTTCCTCCAGGATCTCCTCTGGGCTTCCCTCATCAATAAAGAATTCACCTGTCGAAAGGTCGGCTATCGACATTCCCCCCTGTGCACCGTTTATATGCACGGATGCGAGAAACACATTCTCATGAACGCTTTCCCCCTTTTCGCTGAAATAGGTCCCTGGCGTGACAATACGGGTTACCTCCCGTTTCACAAGCCCCTTTGCTTCGGATGCCTCCTCGACCTGATCGCAGATAACAGCCTTGCATCCTTCATCCATCAGTTTCTGCAGGTACGATTCGACTGAATGGTGAGGAACGCCGGCCATGGGAACAGCGTCATCTCCTTTATCCCTGGAGGTGAGGGCTATCCCCAGAATACGGGAGGCTTTTTCCGCATCTTCAAAAAACAGCTCATAGAAGTCTCCCATCCTGAACAGCACGAACTTGTCAGGATGCTGTTTTTTCACATCCATATACTGTTTCATCATGGGAGTCAGTTTGGTACTCATTCACTTTTTCCGTTGTTCATAACCCCGGGAAGAAGAGAGAACCGGTTCATATCATAATTTATGTCCTGACCGAAACCGAACCGTATAATTACATCGGAATCGAATTCCGGAGAGATCGATGACGTGCCGAGAATCTCATATTTGCCGTCGGCAGATACGATCTTCTTCAGCGTGCATATAAGTTTTCCGTTTTCCTCGGATACAATACTGAGCCGTGCCCACGTGCCCGCCTCTGTTTTCTGCTGTACAGGGATCACGATCTCAGGATAGTCCCTGTCCCCTGCTCTGTATCTGTCATAATCCGGCCCTATGAAAATATATACCGTTTTTGTGAGGCTTTTGATCCATATCCTAAACGGCGCAGTAAATCCGTTCCTCACAGTGAACTTCATGTGCATCTCAAAACAGCGGGTGTACCTGTACGGATATTCAAAGCCCTTTTCTATGGAAATTGTCTTTTCTGTTGACTCTCCGAGCGTACCGAGTATCTTCCAGTTGCTTCTGAACAGGCTTATATGGTCCTTACGGGAAAAATCGTATATATGCGGGTATTCCCCCACAACAGTGGTAAATAGCCCCTTGATATCCTTCTCAAGATCCACAACACGTTGTTTGTCGTCCTGGTCAAGCTTTTTAAAGCTCGGTAGATCCTTCGCCCCTTCGATCTCCGCTATTGCTTCCCTCACTGAATGCTTTGCCCGCAGATAATCCTTCACGTTAAGATAATTCTGCGCCTGAATATACATTCTCTGCGCTTCGGTCCAGCTCTGCGTGCTGAACACAAGAACTGATATAATAATTATTAACGCTAGGAATGCACCTCCCAGAACACCCAGAATCGCCTGCGACACCCTTTTATTGCGCTGATAAAAGTGTCTGAGATATCTCCAGGGGCTGATCCATACCCATATCCTTTTTCCGTCCTCAAAGCGCTTAAGATAGTAGGCGAACTCATCCATAGACCTGAACCGCTTGTGAGGCTTCTTTTCCATGGCCTTCAGCACGATCCGCTGCAGGGAACCGGGAATCTTTTTTCCCGATTTTTCCAGATAATCGTTCACCCACATGGGTTCCACAAATCGTGATTTGATCTCAACAAGGGCCACGTCCCGTTCAAGTCTGTGCCCGTACGGAAGCCTGCCGTTCGTCAGGTACTCGTAGAAAACAACTCCGAGTGAATAGATGTCGCTCCTGAAATTGACGTTTTTTGTGTCTGTTGCCTGTTCTGGAGACATATAATCAAGGGTTCCCAGCACTACGCCGGTGCTTGTAAGGCTGATCTCGTCAATGTCTTTCGCAATACCGAAATCGGTGAGCAGGGGCCGTTGGAAACTGCCCAGGATATTTTCAGGCTTAAGGTCCCTGTGGACAATATTCCTGTTATGGGCATATTTTAGGGCCCCGGCTATATGACGTATCACCTCAACCGCTTCTATTGGTGAAATTGTAGCCACATTTATGGTTGAGGAAATAAAATCCATAACGTAATACGATATATTTCCGTCCCTGCCTATATCGTAAATGCTGATAATATTCTTCTGTTTTGCCCCGAGCTCCATGGTGACACGGGCCTCGGTCTTGAACCGTTTGAGGGCTTTTGTCCCTTCCATGGCCTGGGTCAGCTTTATTGCATACTCTTTTTTGACCGGCATTTTTATATCAGCATGCTTCCTGACCAAATCCATCAATTCCTCTTCTGAGAACTTATCCAGCTTGGCTTTCTCCTTTTTCCTCTCACTTTTACTGAAATTCTCAAGAAGGATACCTGTATAGTCAAGGCGGCACCGGTAGACCTCACCCATGCCGCCCCGTCCCACACCCTGCAACAGAATGAAATTCCCTATCTTTTTCCCGGTAAGCGAATATTCTGTATCCGTTGATCCGTTCATGTATCACTACCCTTTTTCAGGGATTAATAAATGCATTGGAAAATCCCGAACGCCTGCACAGCTCAAGCTGTTCCCTGGCTTTCTCAAGGGAATTGAAATAACCGACTACTACCTTGTACGTGCTGCCCTGCCGTTTTATAAGCGGTCTCAGCCCCTGTGCTGCAGCCCGATCCCGCATACGTTCCGCATTCTCCCGTCGGGAAAACCTTCCGAACTGAACATAGAAGGCCTGCTCAGCATCTCCCAGAAGGTCTTTGGCCATCCTGCTTTCCTGGGATCCCGGATACATACTGACGACACTATTGAGGATATCCTTTCCCTGTATACGGTCCCCGTTCCTGATCAGCGAATGGGCGTATCTGACCATGACAAGAGGCTTTGGGATCCTGCCTCCGTATCTGTCAAGGAGCTCACGGTATATGCGTATACATTCCGCATACGCTGTTTGTGAGGAATAATATGAATCCGCACAACCGAGCCGGGCTTGGATATACTGCTCAAGCACCCGGGCTCTGGCTGCGGCCACCCCAAATTCCCGGACAGCTCTGGTATAGTCCTTCATGCACAAGCTGCACTTCGCCCTGAGAAGAAACGCCTCAGGATAAGGCGACCCTGACAGAATCGCGTAAGCCTCACTGTAATTCCCTGTGAGAAACAGCGTCTCTGCTTTTCTGTATGTACTGTCCTGGACAGGATCTGGTTTGACATCAGGAGGGAGACATCCGGGCGCTGCCAGGCATATTATAAGGAATACTGCTTTTTTCATACACTTTTCTTGCCGAAAAGGGTGAGGGGTGAAACCGATTCGATTTTCACAGATACCATGTCTCCCGGCTTTTCACCGGCAAGCGGATATATAACCCTGAAATTCGTATCGGTTCGACCGAAGCATTGTTCCCTGTCCTTTGCGCTGGGCCCTTCAACAATGATGTCCACTTTTCTTCCGATGAACGCCCTGTGTCTTCTAAGCTGTATCTCCTCCTGGATCTCTAAAAGCTGGTTGTTCCTCCGTTTTTTCTCCTCGTGAGGGACCGTGTCATCCATATGTGAAGCAGCGTATGTGCCTTCCCGTCTGGAATACTTGAAAATATACGCCTGCTGAAACCGTACGTTTTCAAGAAGATCCACCGACTGCAGGAAATCTTTCTCGGTCTCTCCCGGAAATCCGACTATCAAATCTCCTGCGATCGAAGCACGTGGAAGTTCCGAATATATTTTTTCTATAAGATCGACATAGTATTCCCGCGTGTATCCCCTCCTCATATTCCTCAAAACTGCATTGGAACCTGACTGGGGAGGAATATGGAAAAAGGGGGAAATGATCGGATTATCCTGCATTACCCTGATAATATCGGGTGAAAAATCAGCAGGATGCGACGTTATGAACTTCAGCCGCTTAAGGCCCGGTACGTTTGCTGCATCCTCAAGCAGGCCTGCGAATGTGCCCCGCTGCGTGTTGTCCCTGCCGTATGCGTCTATATTCTGGCCCAGGAGTGTAATTTCAACACATCCCCTCTGTACGTGTGCGCGGATATCATTGCAGATCGATTCCTTCGGCCTGCTTATCATATTTCCCCGCACAAAAGGCACGATACAGTAGGAACATCTCCGACTGCATCCTCTGCTTACAGGAACATACGCAGAAAATCCCGAACGTGAGGAAGAAGGAACATAATCAAGTATCCCCGGCCTGTCAAGGCCCGTTTTAACTATCGGGCTTTCACCCAGTAAGGCCCTTTCAACAATATCCGGTACGCTGTCTATATACCGGGTTCCGACCACAAAATCAACGTCTGGAAACCGTTCGAGATATCCGCTGCCGAGTTTCTCAGCCGTACAACCGAGCACGCCGATCAGGGGAATCCCTTTCCTTCGGCGTTTTATATTCTGCAGTCTTCCAAGCAGGGAAAAGACGCGGTTTTCAGCATGAGCCCGTACGCTGCACGTAACATATACCGCTATATCAGCCTCTTCAGGATCATCCGTACGTGTGCACCCCTGTGCGACAAGCATGTCTGTAACGACATCTCCGTCAAACACATTCATTTGACAGCCAAATGTTCTGATGTAAAGCTTCCTGTTGTCGAGTATTCCCATTATAACTTACTTATTTTAAAGGGATTATAACTAATCCGGTATTAGGGATATCTTAATGCGGTAACGGCTGAATTGTAACTCGTTACCATAAAAAGTCAAGGGATTTTTGATTTTATTTAACCCGCATGTCCCGTGCACCAGGAACACCGTGTTATTTTAAAAATATATCGCCGAAATAGCGTGGATTGAACCGGCTGTCAAACCTGTGGGTTATCCCATGTCCGGAAGCTGGGGTCCAGCTCATTTCACCCTTTATTCCCTCCCCGTCATTGTCATGGATATTGACACCCATTCGGAAATACGACACTTTCTTCCCCTTTGGGGTTAAATCCTTCCAGGGTATGCTGAGAGTATAGTCCGAACGTTCGCCCTGTCTGCTTCCGCTGACCCTTATTCCCGGAAGCCTGTTTTTTATATGCCGCGGCACAGAAACCTTTCCGTTCACGAACCCTGTAATAATATACTGGGAGATATGGGCTTCACCGTCCAGTGCGGAAAGCCCGCGTCTCTGTATGGGCACTTCAAGACCGACAGCGACACTGTCGTTACGCATTATCTCATCAGTACTCTTTGACTGTATATGGATGTCGTCCCTGACCGTGATATCCATTATCAGATATTCATCGGTATATCTCAGTTTGATGTTTCCCGAAAAATCTTCAGCACCTCTCCAGGGATGGGATTTTTGTCCAAGGAGGAACACCGGATGCGAAAGGTACTGGAGTCTCGATCTCATTTCTATAACTGCATCTCCGTCAGCCGGTATTTCTTTTCTGAAGGGTGATGCGAGAAAAGCCTGCCGCCTGAGTTTAAGGAGAAGCTCCTCCACAACCAGGCCCTTGCTTCCCGTTGTTTCCAGAAAAGGCTTTAACAGGGTGAACCCCTTCTGCGGGCTCTCAAGCTTTAGTGCAATACGGGCTCCCCGTATTCCAGAATTCACATTTTTATCAGCAAGGCACGCGGTCAGCTGATCGCGTGCCTCCTGCTCCAGAAGCGGGGTGTAACATGTAACACCGCGGGGACCCATCACGTATAGACTGTCCTTGTGTTCAAAAATCTGCAGCCTTCCTGAATCCAGCTCAAGAACATCAACGATCTTTTTCTTTTTCTGAAGTCCGACTATGTAAAGTCTGGATTCATGAGGAAAGGTATATAAAAAGAGCGCATATTTTCCGTCCAGGATCTTCACAGAATCGGGATATGTGTTTTTCACTTCGTCCATTTCAATAACCGTCTGTTCTCTGTTTCCGGCATAAAAAACAATATATCCCCGTCCCGCGCATACTGCACTCCCGTTTACAGCAGCATACCATTTTTCCTGTGCGGTTTTCAATGAAACGGGCTCCTTCCCGTCCCTGAGCAGCACTCCCCCCTTGTAATCGGCCCATACAGCTGTAACGCCCTCACCCTGTTCCCTGAATATGCGTATTGAACGCAGCCGTACCGGAGAGAATGGCATTACATGCTCCCATGCCGCATTCCCTTCAGCATACGAAAGATACTGTATTCGCCCGTCACTGCTGACCGAAATAAACCCCTTTTCCAGAGGAAAGTTTCGTGCTTTCCCCGGTTGTTTCATAGTATACAGGATCCTGCCTGAAAACCTGTCAATAACGTAAAGAATATCCAATATGCTCTGTACCAGAAGATACCGTTCTCCCCCATACTGAATATTTGTTACTTCAGGCAGATCCGTGCTCCTCCATACAGTACGGCCGGTCTCAGCGTCAATGTAATGGATTCCTGCTTCAGAAGAGGCGCATACAGTCCCTTCGAGAAACGCGATCTGCCTGACAGTGATATCCCTGAGGTCCCACAGTCTCTTGCCGGTATGAATATCCCTGCACACGATCCATGAATCAATATCCCTGTCAATAAGGCATTTGTCCCTGAAAACATGGATATGCCTGATCTCATTGTCAAGATAGGTGTCCGGCCGTGTGCCCAGGCGCATTCTTTTCGTCTGTGTTTCACCCTGCCGTGTAAATTCAAATGAAACCTCGACCCCAGCTCCGATCTTTTTTATCGTCCTGATGAACTGTTTATCTCCCCGTACAGGTTTTCCATTGATATGTGTAATTATATCCCCCTTCCGGAACCCGTATCTTTGGGCCGGCATATCAGGAAGCACTTTCTGAATACCGATCCCAGAGGAAGCGGGGGTGTACAGCAAATGTATGCCCAGCCATCCGTAATCGGGTTTAGCTCTCCATAGCAGTTCACCCCGGCTCATGCCCCGCTTTTCCAGTTCTCCTCCGAACTCATACACAAATCCCTGACTGTCCTTTCCCAGATAACGGAGTTCCAGTTGGCCGTGCCGCTCTTTCGGGGTAAAACGGACGCTCCATATATTGAATAAAGGCGTATGTATGCCTGTTCCAGAACTCTCATGCTGTTGTGTTCGGGATTCCAGTTCGGAAGCGACCCCTTTCATGCCCATCCTGAGATACAGGGACCTGAGAGCGGTAAGGTCCTGTGCAGCATCAGACGGTCCGGAAATATATTTTCGCATCCATTCAGCCGCTTTTTGAATATCTCCGCGTTTTTCATACTGCTTACTCAGCATCAGGAGTGACGGCAGATACACACTGCTGTTTGGGTACTGTTCAACAACCTGATTGTACTGTTTGCCCTCAAACAGGCCCTGTGCTCTCCGTTCCCAGGGAGCATATACGTCCGCCCCCTGTTCCCGAACCACCTGCGCGATCACGTTTCGCGCAAAACCGAAGCCGTTCATCTGAACTCCGTTATCCATGACCACTTTGCAGGAAGGATACTTCCGGATAATACTCTGGGCCGTGCGCACAGCATCGGCCCATTTCCCTGTATTCATGTTGCATTCAGTTATTCTCCGGAATATTCCGCATTTCACCCCGTCCTGCAGATCCTGATCTGCCTCCAGGACCTTTCGAAACCATTGTTCAGCTTCCACGAATGCACCGTCCGCAAACAGGTGCTCAGCTCTCCGGTTCCTGGCTTTTCCCACCATCTTCCGCGCATGCGGGACTAGATCGTATCCTTCATACTTATACGCCTCACCTGCGGATTTGAAAAAAGAAGCGATGCAGTCCTCGCCGCGTTCCCATGCACCTTTATTGAACGCTATACGTGCCGAAAGAAAATGGTACAGCTGGGTGTCGTGTTCAGCATATTCATCTAGGGGCCGGCTGATATATATATCCATACTATCCGGATATGCCATAGCAAGGAACCTTCGGTTTTCCTCAACCGTTGCAGGTATGCCGTCCCGTTTTTTAAACTCTATACGTTCTGCTGAGGGCTGGTCAATATTCTCCAGGACAATTGTGCTGTTTGTGACATAAAAATACCCGTTCATGATCCGCGACGGGAATACACGCGCGGAAGGGGCAAGAGGAATGCTTTTTGTATGTTTTCCCTGACGTGAATAGACCTGGAGTGCAGAGGATTCAATAAGAACCGGCCCTGTCCGGGAAAAGAACATGTTTCCCCTGCGGCGGCTTGTCTCGCGCGACCATGCCACTGCTCCGGTATAATCAAAGGAGAAGAGAAGAGGACTGTCATAGGGGCGAGTGTACAGCATGCCGCCCGAAGCTGCCAGTGCTCCGGCATCTCCGCGGTTTCTGGGCGAACGGCCTCTCACATCTCTGCCCTTCGGATACCGTGATGCCCATCTGATTCGGCCCGAATACCGTTCTATTCCCGTAACAACTCCCCTATTCGTCAGATAAAACAGCCTGTCTCCCGCCATACACAGCCGACCCTTGTTGTGACCTATTCCCTGGCAGACGAAAGAATCCCATGTGTATGAACGCGCTGAAAGGTCGTACCGCATCAGGTGTATTTCAGGCGTGCCCCCCTCCCGGTTGTATGTCTGGTATCCCATATACAGAGAACCCCGGTAGAACAAGGGCTGTGTATCTAAAACACAGATACACCCCTCGCCGCAGGGCGGGGTAATCTCGATCATGTTCTTTCCGTTATGTTTGTCTACAATATACATGGATCCTATCCGGATGTCTGAAAACATCCCGCCCCTGCCCGCCTGCAGGTTTTTGAATACGTTATCACGGGGCCGTGAATATATCCCAATATTCTGTGCACCGCATACAAACAGGCTTACTTCTGAAAAATCAGGATAACATATATCACTGCGTTCCCATATTTTCATACTCGTTGCCATAGAATAGGCTGAAAGTGTGTTTTCCCTGCCGCTGTATACGTAGCACAGCGCATCATCCATGATAATTCCGTAATTTTCCGACGTCAGATCAAGGCTCCACAGCATTACAGGACCGTATTCAGGTTCCGTCATGGTTTCCTTTGCGGAAGCTCTGAGGGTTTTCCTGACAGACCGGATAAAGGATTCTGTATCATAGGAAACGGATCCTATGATGAATGGTTTTGTATATTCTCTGATTTTCCGTTCCCACTCATGCGCTTCACGCTCCCGTCCGCATAAGCAAGCGCAGGTAAATCCCGCTGCAAGAAGCGGTGCCCCGGTTCTTTCAGGGAAATATTCTGCACCTTTGGTATACATGTTTAGGGCTTCAGAAAAATATCCCTTCTCAAAAAGTATACTTCCCGCTTTAAAAAGGAACAGATAACCGTCAGAGGAAAGGGCGTATCTACGCGCGGCATCAAGAATGCTTGTACTGTCCCCCCGCTTATACAGGTCACGTGCCGCCGCGTCCACGATACTCCTGTAATATGCGAACATCTCTTTCCTGTGCTTGACCAGCAGTTCTTCGCAAAAATCCCCCGTATTGATATAATAGCCCCCGCGTTTGTTTACAAGGCCCCCCGCGCTGCGGTCGATGATCTTCTGTACCGCACGGGCTGCAGCTGAATACTCTTTCCTGAGCATGAGTTCATTCACCTTTTCCAGGTTTCTTTCAGTCTCCGCATCAACACCCACAAACGTAGTATTCAGAGCGTCTTCAAAACTGGTTGTAAACTGCTGGCTCCACAAAGCTGCAGAACAGAATAGAACTGCCGCAGCAGCGGACGCCCGCATGCTATTTGATTTCATTTTCCAGATATTCCGCAATTTTTCGGTGTCCTTCCGGAGTCGGATATCGTGCAACCACCCGTTCATCACAGCCTGTCTGTGCCCAGAGAAGCGGATCCCCGAGTTTTCTAGGCACAGCAAATGGAATATAGTATACGCGTGCAATATCAGCGAGCTCATGAATATAAGGCCTGAACTGTTTTTCCAGTTTTTCAGGAACCGCCGGCGCGATAATCTTAATATCACTGTATGCGTAGCCGACTCTCTTAAGCCTTTGGATCATAAACTCAACACACATCCTGTATTCCCGTTTTCCTGTTCCTGCAATAAAATCGCTGTACGGCATGAACAGTATCACCCTCTCCTTAAGAAATGAGAAAAGGACTTCCCGGAACCGGACTGCATTGGCCAACACCGGGTATGCTCCCTGATCGGAAAAATCCGTCAGCCTGACAAACGTTAGGTCCGGCACCCACTTATCAAGCAGTGACATATAGTTCCTTTGTGTATCCTCATCCCTGCAGAGAGGAGCACCGAGAAAAAGGAAGGAACTGTACGAGCGAGGCGTCAGGACTTTATGCTTGAACCATTTCGCAAACACCCATTTCCTTTTCTGAACGAACTTCATATGCTGTATTATGAATATGACCCGGTCGCCTGACGCCAGACGGAATGAAAGCCCGTTATCTAGGGCATACTCCGGAAGGGCATCTTCAGCATGTATGATCCTGACCGTGTACACAGCAGCAGAAGACTTTGTGTCCTCCCCTTTCAATACGAACCTGACAAACTGTACTTTCTGTTTGAAAAGCATCAGCTCTATACTGAAATTGAACCGGATCTCCCCTTTTGCGGCAAGAGTCACATCCCGCTGAACAGTATTGCAGATCGAACCTCCGTCAGATCCGCTCTCAACAGCAAGGTATCCCTTGAATAATCCGCTGCCTCTGTTCTGAACCCTTACAACCGCTGTTATGTTTTCATCATGGTATACAAAATTTGGAAGATATTCTAAAACAAACGAAGAGGTCAAACCGGGCTTCTCCTGTGCAGAATTCTCCTCTGCGTGCACGAACGATACGGAGCAAAAATATATCACTCCTGCAAGGAATAAGGGCACAATTCTTCTCATGACAGGAATTGTACCATATCAGGCAGGTTAATCAAATGATTTCGGATTTTTTTTCAGGAATGAAAAACGGTGATCCCGAGGTGTATTAATTATTCGGAGCAAAAATATTGATATCGGACTCACCGGGAGCAAGCTCAATGTTGGGTCCGGGGAAATCGGGAATCTTCCTGCTGAGATCCCTGATATCATATATTTTAAGCTTATGGTTCTGTTTGGTGATCCTGTCCGGCGTAGTGATGAATATTGCCTCATCTTCAAGCGACCAGGCAAGACCTGACAGCCGGCAGATCCAGTTAAGGGCACTCTCCAGGGTCATATTGTCGACTTTCAGTGTTATGCTTGTTCTCACCGTGCCCCTCTTTACACCGCCCGCAATGGCTTTCTGGTCCATCACAATATTCACTTTGGCCGCATTGCGTATTGTTTCCACCAGCTGTTCAATATCATCCCCGTCAGCATTAAACGCGACCTTTTTTGAAAAGTCCGTTCCCTTGGTCTCCCGGACACCAGGGAATGTCTCTTCAGTCTTTGTGTCCTCTTCCTCTGTATCGGATGAATCGGCTGTATCGGTAGACTCGACCTCGGTCACAGGGGCACGCCTCTCCCAAGCTTTCTTTTTCAGGTTCTCAACCCGTTTCTGCTCGGTTTTTACAAGTTTGTCCAGGACACTGACAATTTCCTTTTCACGGTCTGTCTGGGTATCCCCCGTCTCCCCGGCCGAAACCATACATACCCCTATACAAAGCACTGCCACGAGCAAAAAGGCTGATGTATCCATTTCTTTTCCTTTATTATATTATTTGCTATATATTATTACTAGTGTAATAATAACCGTGTTTAAGGAAAAATCAATTTTTTTTACATTTTTTTCTTGAATGGAAAAATTGTTTCACATATAATATGGTCTCAAAGGTCAGACTGCTCGTATACTGTGTTGGAAGGTTCTGTATGTCAGATCACAATCCGCAGGGACAAACCGGTATTGTGTTTACCGTACTTGTTGCTGTACTTTATGCTGTTACAGGCATATTTGCATATACAACATATTTTATCCCCGGGTACAGGGAAATCCAGAAGGCACGTATGACCGTTTCCGAACTGCAACAGGAAATAGAAAGATACAGGCGAGAAAACGCGGAATTGGCCGCCAGGATCAAAGCGCTGAAAAGGAATGATCCTGCTGTATGGGAAGAGGCTACCCGTAAATATTTGGGATGGGTCAAGCCGGGCGAGATTATCATAAAGGACGGAAAGGAATGAGGGGTTTACAATTGCCGATGTACGATGTGCGATTCGCAATTGAAAAACAGCATACAGTCTTTGTAAAGCGTTCCTTTCATGCCCTTCACAGTTCATTCCCCTTTTAAAGCCCTTAAAAAACGCTGGCACAGCAATGCAGGATATCATGAAGTCCTGAAAGTAGCAATCCCCCTTATCCTCAGTACAACAGCATGGAGTATTCAGCATGTGGTGGATAGAATATTCCTGACCTGGTACAGCAGTGACGCGATAGCTGCATCTGTACCTGCCGGAATACTTAACTTTACAGTCATGAGCCTGTTTATTGGTACCGCCGGATATGTAAGTACATTCGTTGCCCAATACTACGGTGCTGAACGTGATCACAGAATAGGCCCTGTTATATGGCAGGGAGTCTATATTGCTTGTATCGGAGCAGCGGTTCATCTCATAATCATTCCGGCTGCAGGGCCTTTATTCAGGTTTATCGGTCATTCTTCTTCAGTACAGCGGCTGGAAGCCGATTATTTCAAAGTTCTCTGTGCAGGGGCAGGTCTGGCAACTGTATTATCAGGATGTTTTTCATTCACATGTTACCTTATTATGATCCTTCAGACCTGTCATAATAACCGATTCCATACACGCTCAGGCTGGCGGATTGACATTGCCCTCTTTAAAAGGCTTATACGGTTCGGCCTGCCCGGGGGCATACAGTTTTTCCTTGATGTTGCAGGATTTTCAGTATTTATTCTGCTGATTGGGCGCATCAGTACAGCATCTCTTGCTGCAACGAATATCGCCTTAAACATTAACAGCCTTGCATTTATGCCCATGATCGGCTGCGGTATAGCGGTTTCTATTCTGGTAGGACAGTACCTCGGAAAAAACAAACCCGATTGTGCTGAAAAATGTGTCTATTCAGGCTTTTATATAACCATTGCATATATATCTGTCTGGACGATCGTATATATAGCATTACCGCATATGCTTTTACTGCCGTATCAGCTGATGGCCCGGCAGGCGGACTTCAGGCAGATCAGGGACCTTGCTGTTATTCTTCTCCGTTTTGTGGCAGTGTATTCACTTTTCGATACCATGAATATAATCTTTGCTTCAGCCCTGAAAGGCGCAGGAGACACACGGTATATTATGTATATGCTCGGTCTGTTCTCAATATGCGGGCTTGTTATTCCGAGTTATATCGCCCTTGAAATACTGCACAGAGGGATATTAACCCTCTGGACAATAGTCACAGCCTACATTATCCTGCTTGGATTCTCTTTCCTGTTACGTTTTATAAAGGGGCCGTGGAAATCCATGAGAGTGATTGAGGAATCGGTCCCTGTTTTTCCTACCCGCATGCCGGATATACCAGGAAGTGAATTTGAAGTATAGAACGACAATCCAACAAGGAATGGGTGTATTTTCAGTTTTTCATTGACAAGTGGTGAACCCTTTTGTATAGTTATTGTTTGTAGGCTTTCTAAAAGGAATACAAAGGATGAAATTTATTCACGTTGGTGTAGGCGGGTTCGGCCGGAACTGGGTGCAGGTGCTGAAAGAGAACAGCGATGCGGAAGTGGTGGGCCTGGTGGATATTGAAGAGGATACCCTGAAGAGAGCGTGCAGGACAGGCGGCCACACCAGTGACATCTGCTTCAGGTCTCTTGAGGAAGCCCTCAATAATGTTCAAGCAGATGCAGTGGTGTCCTCCACTCCGCCAGCGATCCATGAACATGACGTAATCACCGCAATGAAAGCCGGGCTTGATGTCATCAGCGAAAAACCCATGGCCGATACAATGGCTTCGTGCAACACAATGCTGAAAACCGCCATGGAAACCGGACGGACATATGCCGTCTCCCAGAACTACCGCTATTCATCTCCCATGTGGACACTGGCTGACGTAGTACGCTCCGCTAATTTGGGTGCAGTCGGACAGGTGAAGCTTGACTTTTTCTCAGGAACGGATTTCGGCGGTGGATTCCGCCATGAAATGGATTTTCCGGTCATCATCGATATGTCCATACACCACTTCGACCTGATCCGGTCTGTGACCGGACTGGACGCACTGAAAGTATCCGGCTCTGCATGGAACCCGCCATGGTCCAACTACAGGGGCGACTGCTCAAGTACGGTGCTCTTTGAGATGAATAACGGCGCAAGGGTTCTGTACAACGCAAGCTGGTGCGCCAAGGGCACATTCTGCGACTCTAACGGCAACTGGCAGATCGAATGTGAAAAAGGAACCGTAACATACAGAAACGGTGAGATACGGGTATATCACGTACCGAAACTGTATAAAACCGTAAAGACAGAGATACTTCCGCACTCAGAGCCTCCGCTGAAGGGGCAGGCCTATGTTTTGGATGAATTCATACGTTGTTTGAAAGCGGGGAAGCAACCCCAGACATCAGCCCAAGACAATATCCTTAGTGCTGCAATGGTTTTTGGGGCGGTCAGGGCAATGGAAACCGGACAAAATATAGATGTCCTTGACAAAAACATCCGTCAACTGCTGAACCGAGAGTAAATCCTAACCCGGATCACTCCGTAACGATCGTATCCTTACCCTTGTATTTTCCCTTGTACATCCTCACATCAGCCAGCTCGATCAGCTCTTCAGCATCCTTAGCCTCCTTGGGATAGGAGGCAACTCCGAATGTCATGGTGACCCTTCCCTGGGGTTGTGTGTCACCGTGCGGGAAGGGATGCTCCTTGAGCTTTTCCCGTATAATACTGCAGAGCTGTTTGGCCCCCATTTTTGACGTGCTGGGAAGAATGATTACGAACTCCTCCCCTCCGTACCGGGCAACAAGGTCCGCCCCTCTGGTATTATCCAGAAGCACCCGGGATATCTCTCTGAGGATAACATCCCCTTTCGGATGGCCGTGAGTATCGTTATACTGCTTGAAATTATCGATATCTGTGATAATAAGGGAAAACTCGGTCTCTTCCTTGTCAGATGTCTGCAAAACCTCCTGCAGCTTGGTCCTGAAATGTCTGTGATTAAAAAGATTCGTCAGGCCGTCCCGTATTGCGAGCTCCTGCGTTTTTACATAGAGCTGGGCATTCTGGATGATCAAACTCGCATACCGTGAAAAAGCGGCCATCAGGCTCAATTCCTGATTTGAAAAATCCCGCCGTTCCCTTGTCAGGACAGCAATGAGCCCGATACTTTTCTGGCCTGAGCCTTTCCGGACTTTAGTCAGCGGAGTGATTATAATGGACCTGAATCCCTGTTCCTTGATCTCCGAATATTTCTCCACCGAATCGAGTTCATTTATAAGATGCGATTTGCCCTCCTCTATTACATCCATTTTAAGGTCGTCTCCAAGATCGATATCGGTCTCACCAAGCTCGATCCTCATAAAAAAACGGTCTTCCTCATCACTGTAGAGCTGAAGGGTCAGTATGTTGACATCCAGAACCTGCTTCAGGGTGCGGGCTGCTTCATTAAGGACCGCTTCAAGATTATGAGTGTTTGAAAATACTTCCGTCAGTTCATTTATTTTCGCAAATATCTCTGAATAGGCCATTTCCGTTTCCATTTTGGCCTGAAGCTGTTTATAGTACATCTCCGCATTACGGAGCCTGTTTCCGGTTTTGCGGTAATAATGGTCCATGATGCAGAACAGCACGCCTATGCAGATACTGAGGCCGGTTATCCATGAAAGCCCCTTTATCAAGGTGGAATACATGTCGTCTTCTGCGTATATCCTCTCAATATACATAACGAAAAATATTGAGAAAAGGACCAGGGACACAAGGCCTATGGCAAGAATGACCCGTACCAAGTGCTGGAAAAGGCCTCTCATACAACTCCCTTTACCTGTACCGGGGTATCCACCAGACTATATTTCCTCACCGTCTATACTACCCGTATCTATCTTAACGTCAGCACGTTCCTCGATCCGCTCGACCCGTCCGTCCCGCACATGAACGATCCGGTCCGATATGTTTATCATCTTAAGATCGTGAGTAGCCGATATTATAGTAACTCCCCTTTCAGCCTGCATTGTCTTTAAAAGCTGGATTATCTCTTTTCCGGTCCTGAGATCAAGGTTCCCTGTCGGCTCATCCGCAAGTATGATGGCAGGCTCATTAGCCATAGCCCTGGCCACTGCAACACGCTGTTGCTGCCCGCCCGAAAGTTCAAAAGGCTTATGGCTGTATCTGTCTTTGAGGCCGACTTTTTCAAGAAGGTGCATCCCTTTTTCCCTGCACTCCTCGTTGGACATTCCTGCAAAAATCATGGGAAGAGTGACATTTTCCAGTGCTGTCATTACAGGAATAAGATTGAATGTCTGAAAAATATACCCTATCTTTCTGCATCTCAGCCAGGCAAGTTCATGCGTATCCAGCTGAGCCATGTCCACTTCGTCAATATACACTGTTCCCTTGGAAGGCTTGTCCAGTCCCCCCACCATATTGAACAGGGTTGTCTTGCCTGAACCTGAAGGCCCCATTATTGACAGGTACTCACCCACTTTAATCTGCACATTGATTCCCCTGAGGGCCCTTACCTCAACTTCACCCAAATTATAGATTTTTTCCAGGTTCCGTGTCCGGATAATATTTTCTTCGATCATCTGCTGATCTCCCGTATAAGCTCATTCACAGGCGGCACTGTCCGCCCCTTTAGCGGCATCTTCTCTAATAACTGCACCGGCTAGGCCTTTTTTAGCCAGGCTCTTGATGAAATGCATAATTGATACTTCAGATTCCTTTCTATTCACATTGAATTTTTCTGAAAAACGCTCGATCATCTCTCCGACCGTCACACTACCGTTACAGCAATCCCAGATAAAGGAACCTCTGGAATCAAGAATGATCTCTTTCTTCCGGGGAAGGCCGAAAACATGTATCATGATCCTGGCCAGAAGTGAATGAGTGTCCCCCTCTACTGTCAGAGCGATCTCACCGTTCTCTTTTTTATCCTCCGTGATATGCTCATTCTTAACAACAACGGAATTCAGCGATTCCTTCCTGGACACAACTGCTTTCCGTTCAGCTTTTTTCAAGAACATGAATGGCACCTTATATGCGCATGCATAGAAGCTGCTTCATCAAGGCCCTGTTCAGATAATGAAAACGCCTTTGCAATAAATATTTTATTATTCTGTTTGCAGAGCCATCCAAAAACCCTGATACAGCCCTTTTCGGGAAACAGGATCCTGCGCAAACGGCCCTCCCGCTTAACAGGCCGGCCGATAACCCCGGCATGTCCGTGCATGGATTCCTCTTTGAAATCCATATTCCGGAAATGCTTAAGGTCTTTCTTCAGATAAAACCTCATTATATCCGTCAGATCGCGTTCTTCAAGTAGTTCCTGTGCAAGGCTGATCATAATAACGGAAACGGTTTCCTTGCGGTCAGAAAAATCCATGCGTATGAATCCGGAATTAAGGACCGCGTTTTCAAGTGAAAAATTCCCGGGCATATAAAAATGGAGGCCCAGAAATGACCAGAGCTCATCCCCGTTTTCAGAATGATCACGCAGGGAACTGAATATCCGCTTTGCTCTGGGTGCAGGATCAGCATCATCCTGAGGCATATACCGCATAAAGACCAGTCTGTAGCATTCCCTGCAGAAGGAAACGCATTCATACACAGGATCACCGGATCCCCATCGGAATACACACGTTTCCCTTCCGGGAAGAGATTCGGTGAAACCGCCAAGTATTTCTATTTCTCCCGGATCCTGCCCCTTTCTCCGGGCCGATTTTTCTACATCGTTTCTATATCTGCCAAAGACCGCTTTCAGATTATAATGTTTATCCGGCTTTTTCCAGGCAACTTCAAACCGGGGTGCGTATATGCCATCCAGACGTACTGACCCTTCCTTCCTGTTCCCGGTTTCCCTGGCAAGTTCCCAGTTTTCCGGAATTCCGAACGAAATACCGTGCCAGCCGAATGTATAATACTTTTCTTCATTCATTAAAACGCAGACTCTGAGTGAGGGGATAAACATTCAGCTGTTCAGTTTCCCATCCCTTCCCCCTTCCGCAGGTCAAGCAGAGCCTCCGTATTTAAGTATTATCTTCTCAAGCATACGTCTCTGCTTTCCGGTTATATTCGCAAACTGGGCACCTATGTATTCAAGTCCCAGGCTTTCTTCCTTCAATGTGTATACTGTAAACGCTTCTATAGCCATTATATACGATTTGGTAATCTTGAATTCAAGGGTTAAAGGCCTTCTGTCCTCATTTTTTATAAAATAGGGATAGAAAACACATTCTTCGTGAACTGAATTGGCTATATACCCCCTGCATATATTGCACGAATTCCAGGCGAAACATATTCCTGCAGTACTGATATCAAGGGTAAAAGCAGGATATTTTATCTCGGTGAATTTGTCGTCTTGAGACAGGGCGAAACTCATCGCTATCGTAATTGGGATCCGTATGCTTCCCCGTCTGTCCTCACCCGAGTCAACCGCAATATCCTCCTCCTCGGGTTTAAAAAAGCCGCTTTGGGTTATGCATTTGAGACAGAGCTTCTGCTTTGTTTTTACATGCTCCGTTAGTTTCTTAACTTCTTTTCCGCATTTTTCACATATGGGCACGATATTTCCTTTTACATCCCGGTATCTACATCAGATGCGTTTCGCTGCAGCAGCATAGTAAAAGACCACATCCAACTGTGTAACCTCTGATAAGCGGGTGATGGGGGTCGAACCCACGGCATTCAGCTTGGGAAGCTGACGCTCTACCACTGAGCTACACCCGCCAGTCCGTTTATTTTGTTTCCTGCTGTGTTTCCCATTTTTCAACGGGGTCGCTCATCCCAAGCTCTCTGATCCTTCTCAGTTCCTCATTCCAGTTCTTGATTCGCCGTGTTTTGTTGTAAATACCCATATACTGAGGACGGTATACATGGCGTTTTTCAAGCAGGTCCAGAAAATCCTTGGTGATTTCAAGTTCATCACCGGTTTCGGAAAAAGAGAATTCCACCATTTTCAGAAAAAAACCTGTTTTTCTCTTGGCAAGTCTCTTTACACGGTATCTGTTGGAAATTCCTGCGAAATAAAGGTTGAATTGATCAATATCTTCAGGTACCCCGGCAAAAAAGGCGACTCCCCTTATTTTCTGATGCGCATCCATTATCTCCGGAAGCGTATTGTCCCCCTTCACAAGGTCATAATCCGCCGTCTTTACGAGAAACTGATGCAGATAGGGAAGATTTGTTGCATACCGCGCTCTTTCCTCAGGAGACATTTTGTTCTCAAGCCTGATATCGATCGCCGAAGTCCTTCTGTACCATAAGCCATCCTCAGCCATTTGGCCTTCAGGATCAATCTCAAAGAATATGCTGACCTTGGTAGACAGCTTTTCCTTTGTTTTTCTCACGTTAAGATACGTAGTATCCGGAATAACTTTCCTGGTATTGATTTTTACATACCTATAGATCACATTATTTTTCTCATCGACTTTGGGCAGCTGGGTTGCTGGGTCTATAACAGGCTTCTTCGTAAGGTTCTGGAGCGTAAAAACAAAATACATATACCTGTCTGCAGTTGTTTTGGGAAGGTTCATGATCTTGTTTCTATCTGCATCACTGCGTTTTTTCTCAGGCAGATCGTCCCACCCGAGTGTTTCTTTCAGGGGGTCATCCTTATCAGGACCGTGAAGCGCCTGCAGGCTTCTGTTTTCGATAATACCGACCTGCAGAAGCTCAACATCGAGTTCCCATGTATTATCCTTGGGTTCAAGAGAAAGAGGTTCATCAGAATAACAGGCCACAACTGCCCACGTCCAGACAAAACACACAGCAATTATTATACGTCTATTCATATATATCTCCAATACTGCATAGAGTACTTAAGCGTTAATGCTACGTGTTTTTTCAGTTTTGTCAAGCCATTTTAAAAAAAAATTGCTCTTTTCGTTTTTTAGCTTGTAACTGCCGAATAATCCGGTATAATAGAACGTATGAGCGACATTGAAAAAATTGAGGAAAATATATACGAGATTCCCCCTTCAGGCGGTATGCGTGTTCCTGGGAGGGTATTCGCAGACGATGACCTGATACAGGATATCCTCAAGGATAATCCGCTTGATCAGGTACGCAATGTTGCCTGCCTGCCCGGCATTGTATCCTTTTCACTCGCCATGCCCGATATACACTTCGGATACGGTTTCCCTATCGGGGGAGTTGCCGCGTTCCGCGCGGATGAAGGTGTTATCTCACCGGGAGGTGTCGGATATGACATCAACTGCGGCGTGCGCGTCCTTGTCACGGATCTGCCCGCTGCAGAGGTTTCGGATAAACGGCATGACCTCCTGACTGCCCTTTTTCATGATGTTCCGTGCGGCGTCGGCTCAAAGGACAGTATACAAACCCCTTCCCGTACCGAATTTTTCAAGGCACTGAAACGGGGATCCCAATGGGCGCATGACAGCGGATTCCATAAGGGAGGTGACCCTCTTTTTTCAGAGGAAGGCGGCTCTCTCGAGGGCGCTGATCCTGCTGCAGTATCGGAATATGCTGTCAAACGAGGAATCAAACAGCTCGGTACGCTTGGAAGCGGAAACCATTTCCTCGAGCTGGACAGAATAGAAGAGATATACGATCCCCGGACCGCAGAAGCATTCGGCCTAGTCAAGGGGAACTGTGCTTTACAGATACATACCGGTTCCAGAGGATTTGGGCACCAGGTCTGTGATGACACGGTAAAAACGCTGAGGAAAAAAACCGCTGCCTTTAGAATAGAGCTTCCTGACAAACAGCTTGTCTGTGCACCTCTTGGCTCCCCCGAAGCAAATACATATTTCGCAGGCATGGCCTGTGCAGCGAATTTCGCCTGGGCGAACAGGCAGATAATATCACATATTGCAGTTGAGGCGTTTGAACGGATATTCGGTGCAGCCGCTGAAAAAATGGGCATACGGCTTCTGTATGACGTGTGTCATAACATTGCAAAAATCGAAACCCATACAGTGAACGGAAATACTGAAAAGCTGTGCGTACACCGCAAAGGTGCAACACGGGCTTTTCCCTCAGGTTCAGAAGGACTCCCTGCCCCCTACATGGAAACAGGTCAGCCCGTACTGATCCCGGGAGATATGGGAAGCAGTTCATACATTTGCAGAGGTGCGGAACGGGCTTCGGAACTCACATTTAAAAGCTCCTGCCACGGAGCGGGCCGTGTGCTGAGCAGAAAAGCAGCGGTCCGGCAATGCAGACAGAGGAATATATTCAAGGAACTCAGCGAAAAAGGGATAAAGCTGATCGCAAAAAGCGGGAGAACAGCAGCCGAGGAAATGCCTGAAGCGTACAAGGACAGCACTCGGGTCGTGAATGTCATGCACAACCTAGGGACAGCCGTTAAAGTGGCCCGGCTCGAACCGTTCGGTGTAATAAAAGGATGAGGAAATTTGCAATTTGCGATTGCCGATTTGCGATTGGGAAATTGATTTGCGTAATTTTTCTTTTTTCCAGTGACGAATATCCAATGGCTAATGACGCAGAAAAACCGCGCATCCTGCTTCGTCTAGTTTGTACGCTGCTTTTACACTTCTCAATCGTTCTCTGTATACTCACCATTCCCGGCTGCAGGTCTGCAAAAAAGGATGTCTCTCCAGAACCCGTCACATTCTACTTCGTGCCCGACTGGAAAACATACACTGCTGAACGCAAAGAACTGATATCATCACTTCCCGGGGAACACGCGCTTTTCATGTACGAGACTCTTCCTCCCGGCAATTCACAGCCCGGTTTGTATGCTGTGCCTGACCATTCATGCGTCAGGGAAATGAAGGATATCACATTCCTCTTCATCAGTACCCGGTCAGGAGTTCCGTCCGTTCCTCTGGACTGGAAGAAAGGAACTCCCCCCTCATACCCTCTGATAGCTTTTATCCGGGGCCGGCTTCCTGACAGAGCTCTTGCCAGAGCACACAAACGGTTTTCTCCTGACGTGTATATCTTTCTCGGAGACCATTATGAAAACATAGGGGAAATCCATTCAGTACCTGCCTTTTCAGCAGGGACAGATACCCTTTCATCCCCTTTCACAGGGGATTTTCCCTGCATTCTGAGGATAAGGGCGATCAAAGGTGATGTTTCCGTCAGGCCGATCGACAGGCAGGGGTTTATACTGAAAACGGATGCCGTTACCTCACGAATGATATTCGGGTTAAATATGCTTAAACATCTCTGTGATATTTCACTTACACTCAAGGAATGGGAGGCTCCTTTCGAACACACGTTTCATGTGTCCTTTATAAACCCGCTTCGTAAAACGGTCACGCTCAGAATAGCATCGCAGGATGGACCCGCCAGTGCATGGACCATTAATCCGGTTCCGACCGAAATCACAGTCAGGCCCGGTGCTGAAGGAACGATTGAGGTCTCGTTTCATCTTGAAAACGTGAATGATTATAAACCTGTTCCGAAATTCATATATACCATATATGTTGGGGGGGAAAAAGTATGGGAGGGAAGGAAAAACGTCAAGGTCACATATTATCCTAAGCCGGGTTCAAATGCGGAGCGCGGAATGCGAAACGCAGAAGTGCAAGAAAAAAGGTAGCCGCAGCTTTTAAGCTGCGTTTTTTTTCACTCCGACTTCCGACTTCCGCGTTGGAATTTTATCCTAAATTTTCCTTGATTTTTCCCAATTTTTGATACAATACTGCATGCTTAACATGTGTCCCCTTCGTCTAGCCCGGCCTAGGACTCTGGATTCTCAGTCCAGTAACAGGGGTTCGAATCCCCTAGGGGATACCAATATCATTATAAATTGTGCATTGTAAATTTTAAATGTATCATTCCAGGTTGCGATCCGTCCCGACGTCATGTATCCCCTCTTCGTTACAGTTTGCGACCAAAATATCTTGACATCATACGTATCACCCTTAAAATAGTTTTATTTCTAGACTATAGGTGAATGTTGTGACCGAAAATTTCGAACATTCTGATTTCGCGAACCAGCTTGAATCTGCAGCTGCAGAGAACTCTACAGGTTTTGCATTAAAGCTCTTTGCAGCTCTATGTATATGTGTCATTAATATGCTTCTGGCCCGATTCCTCGGGACAGAACGATACGGTGTATTTGTACTCGGCCTGACCTTGGTCCAGTTTTTGGTACTGCTGACCACATTCGGCTTCAAAGGGTCAATACATAAGTATCTCCCTCTCTTTATTGCTGAAAAAAATCCCCTCCATATAAAGAAACTCGTATTCCTTGGCACCATTATTGTCCTGAGCAGTTCTTTTTTTATAATGCTTGTTCTGAATATTTTTTCCGGATCAATCGGTGACCTGTTCGGTAGTACTGATCTGGCCAGTCTGATGCTCTTTTTCTCAGTGCTTGTTGTACTGATCTCTTTTACAACCCTGGTTGGCTCAATGCTGAACGGCTTTCAGAAAGGATGGCACAATGCGGTACTGACCAATGGGGTCAACAAGATACTTATCCTAATGATCTTCCTTCTGTATCTGGGCTGTTTCGGATTCAGGATCAGAGGCATCCTGTACGCATATATGCTGAGTTATCTGATCACACTGATGCTTATGGGCGCTTTAGTATATGAGGAATACAAAAGGAATACCCGCGGTGCTGACCAGGGGGAGGATACCTCCTTTAACACAAAAGGGATAATCCATCTGTCGCTGACCCTGGTAATGACAGGGATCGTAAGCAGATGTATTCTGCAGGGGGATCGGATAATAATCGGACTGTTCAGGCATAAAGGCGAACTGGGAATCTACAACATCGCTGCTCAGATCTCTTTTCTGAGCATATGTGTGCTCCAGTTTTTTTCATTTATTTTTTTACCAATAGCATCAGGAATGTTTTCCACTGATGACTGGCGACAGATAAACAGTTTCTTCAGCAGTATAACGCGATGGTGCATACTATTCAGTGTTCCCCTTGTGGCAGGAACTGTTATATACGGCATGACAATTCTCAGCATATTCGGGCCTGAATATACAAACGCGTATGTTTCTCTGGTGATCCTTTCTTTATGCTGGTATATATATATCACTATAGGTCCGGTAGGTCCGCTTCTTGTACTGACCGAAAGCCATAAATATCATATGTATAACAATATACTGGTTGCTTCCGGAAATATTGCACTGAATATTATTCTGATCCCTCTCATTGGTATAGCAGGTGCAGCATGCGCAACGCTTATTTCCATTGGGTTAGGCCATGTACTGAAATTCCTCAGAGTGAGAAAGGAATTAAGTATAGAGGTGAATAAAAACAATATAGTTTGCTCTCTGGTTTGCCTGACAGGGTGTATGATCCTTTGCTTTACTGTCAAGACAATCATCAGGCATGTTGCTGAAGTAACGATCTGGTGGGTAATCCTTAATATCGGGCTTCTATACGCAGCAGTATTAATACTGTTTATCAGGTCAGGCCGTCAGGAGGACAAAACTATCAAAGACTTCATTAAAAAAACCATCCAGATCCTGGCCCAAACCTGGAAAAGAAGATTATCCTGAACCGCACCTCGAAACCCCTTACAGAAAACTACTAAGGGTTCAGAAGACTTAAAAATAGGTTAAATGTTGTAGAGATTCCGGGCGTTGTCACGGGTTATTCGGCTGTAGACCTCATCAGGAAGACCCATGTCCTTCAGGAACTGTACAAGGGGAACGTCCTGCCCCTCCCTGAGGTAATCTGTCGCGAACATAAGCCGGTCACTGTATTGAAAAAGGAATTCCCGGGCATGTTCAGGGTCCCTGTTAAGCGCATTGAACCCCGAATTGGCCGAAAGATCGCCATACAGGTTATCGTACATGTCGAATAATATCTGTATCCTGCCCCCTGGAGCCACAACCCCTGAGGGATACCCTCCCCTGTCCTCCTCCTTCACATCACCGCTGATTTCTGCCCAGAACGTTTGCGCATGCCCCACAATAACCGTATCAGGAAATTGCTGCAGTATCAGTTCCAGGCGCGGGAGATGAATATCATCCACAAGCCCGTATGTACTTCCTATCCTGTGCGCCACATGAATAGTTGCAGGCAGTCCAGCCCTGCCGCACTGATCGAGAAAAGCTATCACGCGCGGGTCATCAAAAGGCAGATTAGCCGTTACCTCCCCCATACCCCTGCACCCTTTGTCCTTTAAATGCTCAAAAACCCACATAAAGTCCGCATCGCCTGAATTCCCGCACGATCGCGGGTCAACATTCGCGAACGGGATAAGCCTGTCGGAGTGCGCTCTGCATTCCTCTATGACCTGCATGGCAGATGTGCCCAGTGCTGTTGTCTCGGGACTTACCAAGGGAAGCACACACGCTTGAGTGATCCCCTCCCTGTCCATCATCCTGACGAGCCCTTCAGCCGACAGAGGAGCAGAATCAAGTGTTTTAGCAGAATTGTGGATATACCCGATATGGGTGTGGATATCTATCATTACATTGATACTTCCAGACGGTTTCTGATCTCTCTCACCGCCGGAGCTATTACCCTGTCATTTTCCTTTAATGCGCGTGTTACCTTATTTCCGGCGTAGAGCACGGCAGGCCTTGAATTATTGAATATGACACCCAGTTCTCCGAGTGAAGCGTCTTTCATGAATACATTGCATAAATATATGGCAACATGCCTCGCATTCACTACTTTTCTCCTGCGGGAATCCGAAAATATCTTCGACTGTTCAACACCGAAATATGAACATACCTCATCCGTGATCCTCTTTACCCCGATACCGGTCTCCTTTCTCTGCCCGACCCCCGAGCCAAGCGCCTTCTTGACCGTGTGGATTGAACACGGTTCCCCTGCGTATTTGCTGAAAGAAAGCGCTGTTGTAAGGGCACCTGTCAATTCACGGATATCCCTTGAAAAATGTTTGGCGATATATTCATACGCCTCATCAGTAATGTCCTGCCCCGCAGACATCTTCCTGAGAATCTCTATCCGCATTTCCTTGTCTGGAGCGGCAAGCTGGACCCACATGCCGCCCATCATAAGATTGACGATATCAGTTCCGATCTTCTCAACGGTCGCGGGATGCTTATCACATGTAACGACTACCTGCTGTCCTGCATTAAGAAGTGTGTTTATTGTGTGATAGAACTCCTCTTTTGTGCTTTTTTTTACACCTTTCCCCAGGAAATGGATGTCATCGATAAGGAAAACCTCGGTATTCCTGAAATGGCTTCTGAATGTATCAATGGAACCGTTCCGCAGGCTCGATATATAATCGTTCATAAACGCTTCACAAGAAGTGAAAACAACATTATTCCCCGTACCGGACCTGCTGATCTCATGGTATGCCATCTGTAGAAGCATTGTCTTGCCCATACCCGTTCCCCCATAAATAAACAGGGGGTTCGGACAGTCCGGATCCCTCTTTATAACGCTTTTTACGGCTGAAACGGCGATCATATTGAACCCACCGACAACAATTTCGTTTATTGTGACCTTTTTTATGGACCGGTGAAAACCAGCCTTCCCGGGCCGGTGTGCTGAAGGGGTTTGTGCCTTTTGTTTTGTTTTAGATACATTCTTCTCCGAATACCCGCGGGTATTCAGGTGCTCCGCCAGTTTTCCGTATATAGTATAGACTACCCTTACATGGTGGTTAAAATACTCTTCACAGCATTTCTGGACTTTATGCCCGAATTTGTTTTTAATTACGTTCTTATATGTTCCGTTCGGCACGCCCAGTTCAACCTGATGCTCATGAACGGAAAGCAGGACTGTACTTTCCCTGAACCAGTTCTTATAAGCATATGAGGATATATGGTCTTTCAGGATATGAAGAATCTCACTCCACGTTCCTGAAAGTTCTTCCGCTTTAACCATAAGAGAATACTGCTGCCTCTTCTTCTACCGTCTGATTGTGTATCGAGCCCCCCATAAGATAATTACGATTGTATGCAAATTCTATGTTTGTCAACCGGTAAAAATGTATTTTCCGCAGCCGCGTGCTCTGGGGAAAATGTGTCCTTATAACTTCTCTGTTTTCGTAAGTTACAGGACCCATCTCCAGGGCACCCTGATTAATATTTTTAAGAAATTTAATCGCGCACAGTGTGCGAAAAATTAGTCTGTCATGGAAAAAATGAAAAGCCCATTCACATATCTTTTAGAATACGTGAGTTATAGGGGCCTCGAAAAATAACAAAAACACTGATTGGCGCCCGCCGTCAATTTCAGTTTTCTTTTTTTATTTATTCCCCAGGTTCAGAAATGATATTTCACGCCCAGACCCATCAAGACAGAATCATTACTCCCTTCAAATTCATCAGTCCGGTAGAAACCGTATGCCAAACACACCGAAAAGTCGGACTGTCTCCTGTCTATACCGAACTTAAGCTGGAGCAGCCATTCCTCATGCTCTGTCCAGTCGCTGATAAGGGGACCGTATGACAGCAGAGGAGGAGCCCCCGCAGAAACCGCATGGCTGTTCACGTTAACATACCTCAGCAGAATAGCGTATCCCCCGGCCCCTTGTCCCTCAAAATGTATAGGAAAACAGATATCCGTCCGAATGAGGTTTTCCCCGTCAAATCTTCCCAGATACCATTTAAGCCACGAAAAATCACTCTGTTCCATACCGTTCACTTCAACGCCTGAATACTTCCGGACTCCGTCTATTGTATCTATACTTCCGTTTTCAAGCGTCATTCCGAATTTTACACTGTTCTGCAGGTCATAGTAATTGAAACCGATCCCGTAATTGAAGGTATCCCCCTCCTCATCGGCATAGGAATACGGCCCGTATCCGGCAAGCCCGGTTATTGAAATATGTCCCTTGACAAAATACTCGCCATCAACGTCAAGCCTGTAGTCATACTCGGTCTCAAAGGAGCCCACTTCCATATTCCCGCCTGTATACGTTGCCCGGATGCGCCCTGTCCGCCAGGCTCCCTGTGAAGGGAATTCATAATTGGCCCCTATCTGGAACAGCGTGGTTTTGATATCAAAAGGTGTGTCTTTATCCGACACATAATGCATTCCGCCTTCTATCTGAGCCGTTCCCTGTCCGCTCATTCTCCGTATATTGTAGGGAATACCGGGGCCGTAATATCCCTGCGCCGTGAGAAGCGGAGCAGCAAAGACTGCTGTGACCAGCAGGATCAGACTCTGTATACTGATTTTTTTCATCTTATTATCCCTAAAAAATCTTTCCAGTCAGCGTAAAAAGCACTGTATTGCAGAGCCCGTGAAAGACTGCAGGCGCTGCGAATCCTCCGCTGTATTCCCTGAGAAATCCAAAAGCGAGTCCGGGAACGGCCACGAGGATGCCCCAGGGACTCCCCCACCGGATAATATGGACAAGCCCGAACAGTACAGCCGTGATAAATAAAGCGGGACCGATCTCAATCCTGAAAACCTGCCACCGTTTACTAAACACGGCATTCAGATTCGACTGCATATAGCACCGGTAAAACACTTCCTCTGTTATGCCAACGAACACGATATGAACAAGCGCTGTCCTGCCTATTCTCCCGCAAAAACCGGCCCATCCGTATTCCTGCAGAAGAAAACTGAAATCGGCCAGTTTCAGTCCGGGAATAAACGAATGCGCAGCTATATACAACCCCGCAAAAACAGGCAGCACAGCACATGAAGCCGCGAATCCTATTAATATGCTTTTTATGAGCGGAAAGCCCTCAAGCCCGTACTCACCGAAGTCCCGTTTCCGGTATACAAGGATCAATAAGGGGACGCCAAGAAAAACAGCTATAACACCCGAGCTCATGATCAGACGGCCGGGATCATCAACGACCTTATCAACGGCATTAAGGCCCCATAGAGCAGCTTCAGCGCCCGCGTATACTGCACACGTTTCCAGAAGCAGCCTTTTATGCTGTTTTTCCAGAGAATGTCTCCCAAAAGGTATCTACTCCCATTCAATTGTACCAGGAGGTTTTGACGTGATATCATACACAACCCTGTTGATCCCCTTCACCTTGCTTATAATATCCCCTGATATTTTCTGAAGGAGATCATAGGGAAGCCGTGTCCAGTCAGCCGTCATGTAGTCAATAGTGTCGACAGAACGGATAACGACGACATTCTCGTATGACCGTTCATCGCCCATGACACCGACAGTATTAACAGGAAGGAATACAACAAATGCCTGTCCTATATCCCTGTACAGCCCTGATTCCTTCAGATGGGCAGAAAATACCGCATCCGCTTCCCTAAGCATTCTCAGCCGTTCCGGCAGGATTTCCCCGATAATACGTACCGCAAGGCCTGGCCCCGGAAACGGATGCCTCCAGACAATGTCATCGGAAAGACCGAGCTGGGAACCGAGCTTCCGCACTTCATCTTTGAATAGGTTCCTTAGAGGCTCGATCAGGGTGAAACGCTCTGCAATATCCGGCGGAAGCCCGCCTACATTATGATGAAGCTTTATACAGTCGGTCGGTCCCCCATGCGCCGGCATCGATTCTATAACATCAGGGTACAGCGTACCCTGTGCCAGATATGCTGCCCCTGAAATCGATGACGCCTCTTTTTCAAAAATATCAATAAACGTATGTCCTATGATCTCCCGCTTTTTCTGGGGGTCACTGATCCCCCTTAACCGGGACAGGAATGTGTCGCGTGCGTCAAGGACTCGAAGATCGTACTCTCCGTCACTGAATGTTGCCTCAACCTGTTCTGCCTCATCCTGCCTGAGCAGGCCGTTATCAATGAATATACAGGTCAGTCTTTCCGGAAACGTATCAGACAGGAGCTTTGCCGTAACCGAGGAATCAACACCTCCTGAAAGTCCGCAGATAATACGGCCCTTCGGGGCCTTTTCCCGCACATACTGAACAGATGCCTCCAACATTGACCCGACCTGCCATTCCCTTTCAGAACCGCACATATCAAGAAAATTATCAAAGACAGTTTTCCCCTTATCAGTGTGGCTTACTTCGGGATGGAACTGTACGCCGAAAAGCTTCTTCGTTCCGTCACCGATGACTGCACAGGGAACAGCATCAGTTCTTCCATACACGTCGAATCCTGCGGGAGGCACGCTGACTTCGTCCCCGTGGCTCATCCAGACGTTTGTACTGCCCGGCAGACCTTTCAGAAGCGGAGTATCACCTGTCACCTCAAGCACAGCGTGACCATATTCACGGGCCTTCCCTTTTTTCACTTCTCCTTCAAGCATTGCAGCCAGAAGCTGCATGCCGTAGCATATACCGAGCACAGGAACCCCCAGCGAAAATACACCCGGATCGCAATTTGGGGCGTTTTCCGCATACACGGATTTCGGGCCTCCTGACAGAATAACCCCAATAGGATCACGCTCCTGTATCTCCCCGATATCAGTATCAAAGGGTACTACTTCGGAATAGGTCCCGAGCTGCCGTATGGTTCGGGCGATAAGCATCGCGTACTGGGTACCGAAATCCAGTATTACTATCTTCTGCTGTCTGCTGATATCTGTCATGGAATATTCTATTGTATCATTCGCTCGTTTCAAGCCGGTAGTTTGGGGCTTCCTTTGTGATGGTGATATCGTGCGGATGGCTTTCTTTCAGCCCGGCAGCTGATATCCGGACAAATTCGGCGTTCTTTCTCAATGAAGCGATATCGGGGCTTCCGCAATAACCCATGCCCGATTTGAGACCGCCAATAAGCTGATACACGAACTCAGCAAGGCTTCCCTTGTACGGAACCCGTCCCTCGATACCTTCAGGCACATATTTTGAAGCGGCTGATATTTTGGACTGAAAATACCTCTCCTTGCTACCCGCATGCATCGCGCCTATGGAGCCCATGCCCCTGCACAGCTTAAAGGTACGGCCCTTGAAAATTATTTTCTCTCCCGGGCTCTCCTCTGTGCCTGCGAACATCGAACCGATCATTACCGAATCCGCACCAACTGCAAGGGCTTTAGTTATGTCTCCGGACAGTTTAATCCCCCCGTCCGCGATAACGGGAATCCCGTGCGTATGCGCCGCCTTGCAGCAGTCCATAATAGCTGTAACCTGGGGCACACCAACCCCTGCGATCACTCTAGTTGTACATATTGCGCCTGGTCCCACACCGACCTTCACACCATCTACGCCCACATCGATCAGGGCCTCAGCCGCTTCCTCTGTTACGACATTGCCTGCTATAAGCTCAATATCATACTCTTTCTTGATCTTTTCCGCAGTTTCAATAACCCCGTGTGAATGGCCGTGAGCGGAGTCGAGAACAATCACGTCCACGTTTGCTTTGATAAGCTCCTCTACGCGTTCAAAATCGTATGTGCCCACTGCAGCCCCCACTCGAAGCCTCCCTTTGGCATCTTTGCAGGCTGAAGGGAATGATGTCGTTTTGTAGATATCCTTGATCGTGATCAGGCCCTCGAGCCTCCCGCCGTCACTGACAAGCAGAAGCTTCTCCACTTTATTCGCATGCAGGATCGCTTTCGCTTTTTCCAGGGTAATGTCTTCAGGCGAATGGGTGACAAGATTGTCACTCGTCATCACCTCCTTAATGGGAACATCAAGTATTTCCTGAAAACGGAGATCGCGGTTTGTAATGATCCCCACGAGCTTTTTGTCCTTCTCAATAATGGGAATACCCGATATATGATGGATATCCATTATCTCTCTTGCCCTGCCTATCGCTTCATCAGGGGAAAGAGTTATCGGGTCGACAATAATTCCGCTCTCCGACCTCTTTACCTTGGTTACCTCAATATTCTGTTGCTCCGCGGTCATGTTCTTGTGGATGACACCGATCCCCCCCTCCTGGGCAAGCGCGATCGCCAGATCTGATTCGGTCACTGTATCCATTGCCGCGGAACAGATAGGGATATTAATATCAATATTCCGGGAGAATTTCGTAAAAACATTGATCTCAGGCGGCAGTACGTCCGATTTCCGGGGAACAAGAAGTATATCATCATACGTCAGGGCTTGAGGTATGTTAGTGTTATTCATGGTTTTTCCCTATCCAAAAAAAAATATTTTACTGCAAAAATACTTTCTGTCAAGCACTAAATCTTAAGTTTTCATCCCCGCTGCAGAATTGGGTGCAGCGAGATCTCCCCCCTGAACTTCTTTTTCCACGGAAAAAGCGGATTAGGGTCTGAAAGAGGCTCGATACAAACAAAATCGGACCCCTCCGGATGAAATACAACAACCGATTCGAATGCGTGTTCAGGATCACCCTTTGCTAATACACGGGTATCTAGCCTGAACTCAGGCGTGATCAATTTGTACCTGGCATATCCCCCCTCTTCCCCGGCAGGAGTGAATTCCGCATCAATATTTCCTTCAATAGGAAGAATATAGAACTTTCCGTCTTTCTGATGATGAGAAAATTCGAACAAAGACCCATTGTCATTTTTTCCCGTCTTTTCAACAGAAAGAGCAGTCTGTGATCCTCCCGTCTCCGGAAGCCTGTAATAGAAATGGATACCTGCAGCTGCCGGTTCATCAGAGGTGATGTCGAATGTGACCGTCATATTCCCTTCGGAAAGTGCATACGTGACGAACGCGGTAAAATCAAAACCGACGATCTCCCCGACCGGCACCCCATTATACTCTGTATTGCCGGAAATGCTCCCCTTCACACTGACGCTTTCATCAGTGCATTTCGTTTCAGATATCCATTGAGCGTATCTTCCGATCCCGTGCTGGAACGGGTCTTCAACCCCGTGCGTTCTGAGATAATCAGTGTGGGAGGCCGAAGCAAGTACTTCTTCAGGAACCTTAGGAAAAGACGGCCGTTGATTGAAGTGAGGAAGTATCACGGGACCAAGCCCTTTGCGGCCCTGAAGAAAATCCTGTTTTCTGCTCTTCTGAAGCAGAGGGACATGGCATGCGGAAAAATCGAGAAGGGACATGCCCAGTTCAGGGGATACGACAGCTTCGATATCCTCACCGTTACTGCTTTGCATCATCATATATACGGCGCTGCATGAAACATCCCCGATCGAATAATGGTCAGTCTGGGCTATTCTGTACGAATAATCGCTCATATCAGGATACTCCTCAATCAAGAAGAACACATATGGCGGAACTGTTCGCGGGAATGCTCCTCTATTTCACTGTGGAGGCTTTTTCCCGAGGAGTCCATGGTCACGATAGCAGGAAAATCCTCGATATCAAGCACCCACATCGCTTCAGGCATACCGAATTCAGGCTTGAACACGTTGCGTACCTGTGTTACTGCCCCGGCAGCTGCAGCGCCTGCCCCTCCTACCGCGCTGAGATAGACTGCGGTGCATTCTGAAAGCGCACGGAGAGTGTCATCCCCCATCCCCCCTTTTCCGATTATACCCGCAAGCCCGAATTCCCTTATAATATCCGCTTCATACGGCTCCTCCCGTATACTGGTGGTGGGGCCTGCTGAAATGCATTGCCATTCGTTGCCTTCCTTGCGCATAATCGGGCCTGAATGGTATATGAACGACGCCCGGCATATTTCCTTCAGTTCGTCATACATATCAGCATCTTTGCCGCCGGGGTTTCCCTGTATCATGCTGTGCCAGAGAAAATGATGGGCTGCGTCCCGTGCTGTAACAACAGTACCGGTCACTGAAACAGCATCTCCTATACAGAGATCCCCGATCTGTTCAGGATCGGCAGGAAGTTTGATCGGAATCATGGTTAACTCCTATAGTAAAATGGAGTATTGGAGTGATGGAGCAACGGACATAAAACAAAGTATTTAGTGAGTTGGTATTTACTACCCGGATTTTGCATGGAGACGTGCTGATTTTTCGTTAACATATTGATAATCTTTATATTATAAGCATTAGTGAAAATAACCATATAGGTTACATTTTAAAGCTGAGCGAGAGATTGTTGCTTCTGGCAAGGCCAGAGGGCAAACTTTCCGGAAGCGGCCATAACTGGCCGTTGAGGACGGGTTTGTCCCGAATAACGCAGCCAGAAGCAAATAGATCCGCTCAGGCAGTGCGTTCTTCGTGCAAAATTCGGGTAGTATATTGGCTGGTTGCGATTGCGATTTTTTTCTTTTACTTAATACTAATTTACTTAACACTAAATACTTCTTCATTTTCCAGCACTCAGCGCCTAATTCTGTATCTCCTCCGGCTCTAGCGTAATCTCATGCCGTCTTCCTGCCCAGCACAGATATGATACTGTCACAAAATAGCAGGCTGGATGACGTTCACAAACGCCGGCCTTTACTGAAAGAGCCGTGGTGTTCCCTCCCAATCCCATAGGTCCTATACCCAGTCTGTTGATATCAGCGAGCACGCGTTCCTCCCACCTGCGCAGCTCACTGTTTTCATTGGTATCATCCAGTATTCTGAAAAGCTGTTTTTTTGCCATTCTGTACGAGTTCTCCCTGTCCCCCCCTATGCCTACTCCTATGATTCCGGGCGGACATCCCCTGCCCTGTACAGACGTCACATGGTGGAGCACGATTTTCCTGACTCCCTCAAGATCGCGTTCAGCCTGAAGCTTACTGTGCGGAAGCTTGTACTGGCCGGAAGCATTCTCACTTCCTCCCCCTTTTAGAAGGAGACGTATCCTGATATCGTCACGTTCCCAGACACGCATGTGTATAAAAGGCATATCGCTGCCTGTATTCGTGCCTGTATTTTCCCCTGAAAGGGTTGCGACACAGTTGGGCCGCAGGATCCCCGATTCCGTACTTTCGGCGACTGCTTCCCTGATGTCTCTGAGCAGGCCTGAAACAGGCCAGCCGTCCGGAACGCTTACATGAAAAACCGGGACTCCTGTATCCTGACACATGGGAACCCTCTGTTTCCGTGCACGTGATATATTTTCAATGATTGTTGTTATGCACTGATACCCAGGCGAACCCTCCTCTTCCTGGTTGAGGGATTCCCGGACAGCCTCCTCAATATCGCGAGGAAGGTCAACAGAACATTTCTCAATAAGTTCTTTAATTGCCTGTTTCATACCTCTAATAATACATAACATTTTTAATCATGCAAGGAATTTCTCGCAAAAAAGAAACACGTGTTTTCATCTTTTTCCCTTTGACTTTTATATATGCTGCAGTATAATAGATGGTAAGCGGTTGTTGATATATAATTCCAGAGGTCAGAAGACAGAGGACAGAGGTCAGTAGTGGCGGACCCGTGTGTCCGCCCAGTCTAAAGTCGAAAGATTTACTAAATTGCAGATTTTCTGAGACGTTATGAACACTGAAAAACCGGACCTTTCCGTCAACGTTGGCCCTCTCATGCTTAAGAACCCGGTGATGCCCGCCTCCGGCACATTCGGATGGGTCAAGGAATTCGAACCTTTTTACGATCCCGCTTGTCTGGGAGCGGTAATCCCCAAGACAGTTACCCTCAAACCCCGGAAAGGGAATAAGCCTCAGCGTGTGGTTGAGACCGCATCAGGCATACTGAACTCAATAGGCCTTCAGAATCCGGGATTCGATGTTTTTTCCAGTGAATACTGGCCGTATATCCAAAAACTCGATACTGTCAGGATAGTAAATATATCAGGTGAATCAATAAACGACATAGCTGAGCTGGCTGAAAAAGCAGCCGCCCTTAAAGGAATTCATGCTATTGAGCTCAATATCTCATGCCCTAACATTGATACAGAAGGAAAAATATTCGGAACCGATCCGGAACGGACCCACAGGCTTGTCCAGGAGGTGAAACAACGCATTTCCCTGCCTGTCATCACCAAACTCACACCTAATGTCACTGACATCGCAAAGATCGCGCAGGCTGCTGCCGCCGGAGGAACCGATAGTATCTCCCTTACCAACACGTTCATGGGAATGGCAATAGATTCGGACTCGGAAAAACCGGTGATCGGGAATATCCGTGCCGGGCTGTCCGGTCCTGCGATAAAGCCTCTTTCGCTGAGAATGGTGTACGACGCAGTCGGTGCAGTTGATATTCCGGTTATCGGTATAGGAGGAATCAGCACGGGCAGGGATGCCCTTGAATTCATGATGGCCGGAGCTTCAGCTGTTCAGGTCGGCACAGCCAATCTCGCAGACCCTTGTGCCAGCATGCGCATTGTAGAGGAACTTGAAGGAATTCTTGCCGGCAAAGGATGTCCATCCGTTTCAGATATCATCGGCGCAGCACGGGTTTGCCGGGAGGAAAGGAATGGAGATTGACAGGATCACCTCGATACATGCGATCACCTACTGGGTAGACAGGATTATTTTAAATAAATCCTAAATCCCAATATCTAAATCCTGTCTAAACAATACCAAAACACTAATGACCGAAATTCTAAACAAAAAGAAAGCCACAGAGAGAAGTGGTCTTTTTTATTTTCCCGAAGGGAAGGCAGCCGCAGGCGGCAGCCTGCGGCTACCTTGATAATTGGGTATTCCTTGTTGGATATTGGACATTGATATTTTTTCTAACCTCTGTCCTCTGACCTCTGTCCTCTGCCGGCTATTTCTTCTTCAGCTCGACCGCGTGCTGTCCCTTGTTATCGAGTATAACAAGCGGTATTCCCTTTTCAATACTGTTCTTTCCCAGCTCTTTTTTGAAATCAGCGATCGAGGAAACAGGTATATGTCCGACCTTCACTATAATATCGAAAGGTTCTATTCCGGCTGTCTGGGCAATGGAATCCCTTTCAACTCCGGTCACCTGGATGCATTCCTTGTCCCAGCCGAACCGTTTCGCCTCCTCTTTGCCCAGCGCGCGCAGCTTCATTCCGTAGAATCCGGGCTCTCGACCCATATCAGTTCGTGCTATAGCCTCCTCACGGTTCCCTATCTTTACCCTGAGCGTCTGTTTCTTTCCTTTTCTTAAAACTGATATTTCCGCAACAGAACCTATAGGGGTCATTGCCACTTCGGACTGAAGATGGCTCGCACCCTCAATTTTTATACCATTGATCTCTATGATGATATCATCCGTCTCCACGCCTCCCTTTTCGGCTGGAGAATTCTTAAAAATCTTGGGAATATAGGCCCCCTTCATGCTGTCCGGCCTGTTAGTGTCAAGATTGAGTTTTTTCGCGATTTCAGGTGTCACATCACTTATTTTCACTCCCAGCCAGCCGCGGCTTACCGTGCCCTTTTCCCTGAGCTGCTGAACGACATACTTGATCATATTCGAAGGAATGGCGAATCCGAGGCCTATCGATCCCTGATGTGACTCTGAATCGGTCCAGATCGCCGTATTCATCCCGATTACCTCACCCTTGAGATTGAAAAGCGGACCCCCGCTGTTCCCTTTGTTGATTGCTGCGTCCGTCTGTATGAAGTTTTCATACACGCCCGGGCGGGGAACGACCTGGGACCTTCCTGTCGCGCTCACGACACCGACCGTAAGTGTGTTCTCAAGGCCCAGAGGATTTCCTATTGCGATCACCCATTCCCCTATCCGTACCTTTGAGGAATCCCCAAACAGAACAGGTACGAATTCGATCTGTTCATCATCTGTATTCACTATTCTCAAAAGCGCTATATCGCTTGCCTCATCACTCCCCTTCACCTCCGCTTCAAACGTCCGTTTATCCCATAGGTGGATATGTATCGAATCACTCTCTTTAACCACGTGATAATTAGTGATAACATATCCGTCACTGCTTATGATGATACCCGACCCTTCACCGCGCTGTCTGTATTCCCGCTGCCTGCGAGGAGCCGGGCCCGGAAAAAAGGGAATGTCGTCGCGGAAAAAAGGATTCCTCCTCATCCGTACCTTTTTCTCGACACTGATATGCACGACCGATGGCTGGGCCATTTCAGCCACTTTTGCAAATACATTAAGGGGCTCAGTGTTATATCCCGACAGATCCTTGTAAAGCTGATCCCGTTTCCTGGCCATTTCCCCCTGACTGTTCTGCGCTTCCATATCCCCTATGATTCCGGACTGTATGCTGATCAGCATCCCGAACAGTATGCTGACCGCGATAATTGCGGTTATTATCAATGTTCTGTTCATATTCTTCTCTCCTGTATCAATTGACATAGTCACACGTCAAAATCATCAATCGCTTAGCGGTTATTCCAATCATACAGGCTCTGTGTGTTTTTTCAAGAAAAATAATTTTTATGTTGAAAAATACCCGTTTTCTATATAATCAGGTTAGCTTCCGCAAGGCGGTCGAATCCCTTTGTACGGGATTCTCACCCCCGATTCGCTCTTTTCATCGATATGCGTATTTTCACACTGGCGAGACTGAAGTCTCGCACTACGTTGTCTAGTGCTTAATTGACGTAGTGCGACTTTTTAAAGTCGCCTGTGATATTTAAGAACAAATGCCGGAGTAGCTCAGTCGGCAGAGCAGCGGAATCATAATCCGCCTGTCGGGGGTTCGAATCCCTCCTCCGGTATTTTTTTATTTTGGGGGGTGGCTATCTGCCCTCGATCAGACGATAGCCTTCAAAATTGGGGAGTTCCGGAATCGCGTATACTTTATCCCTGGTTTTTTCCACGTCATATTTGACCCTGCGGAATATCACCATTTCCTCATCGAACACAACATAGGAAGCATCAGGATTCCTGTCGCGGGGTTGGCCTACTGAACCTATATTTATTATCGCTTTCTCATCCTCATCTAAAATATAACTGTTTCCTATAAGTTCGTCTGGCCGGTACACTTCGTATCCGCCTGGTGTCTCCTGTGTTATCACACAGGGAATATGCGAATGTCCCAGAAAACATATGTGGGTGAACAGCCTAAAATTAGCCTCAAGTTTCTTGGGCCGTTTCGTGTCAGTGGGAATGATATACTCCTTGACAGGCTCACGCGGAGAAGCATGCACAAAAAACTTCCTGTCCTCTTCCGCGTTCTGTGAAAGCTCGTTAAGGTACTGCTTCCTCATCTCTTCCTGTTCCGTCTGGGGATCCTCGACCTTAAGGGTTTGACGGGTCCAGTCAATAGCAATCTTGGCTTTTTTATTGAAATTCTCTGCGCCTTTCAGAAGCGCCCATTCGTGATTTCCCATAAGCGAAGCCATTTTGTCTATAATAAGGTCCAGGCATTCGCACGGAGAAGGCCCGTACCCTATAATATCACCCAGACAGATTATCTCTTCAACCGTTCCGAGGGATTCGATGTCCTCCATCACCGCTGTGAGAGCCTCTATATTTGAATGAATATCTGAAATAACTGCTTTCACTATCTTCGAAACCTTATGCTAATATTATGTATTGCTTTCTTTCTGTTTTCTGTATTTCCTGTGCCACAGTCTCCATTCCTGGACCGCGGCAGCGCGTTCACCCGGTTTTTCGTCCGGTTTATATCCGAAATTCTTATGCGTAATCTCCCGCAGACCGGTAACCGCCACGATCCGGATCTTTTGATTGGAGTCCTGCAGAGCCGTAATAAGCGCGCCTATAACCTCATCACTTCCGATAGCCCCGAGCGCGGCAACAATAAACCAGCGGATATTCTCATTCTTCTCCGCTTCCACTTTGCCTGTAAGAAATGAGGCTGTATCAGGATGCTTATATGCGTACAAGACCCTAGCAACAGCCAGCCGCACAGGTTTTACCTTCTCTTCTTCGAATAATACTTTCAAAGACGGCAGCGCCAAAGGGTCGCACAGTTCACCGAGGGCATCAACAGCAATATACCGCATATACCATTGGGTATCCTTAAGCATCTTAATCATGAAGGGTACGCCGCTTGATATCCTGTACCTGGCTATATACGCCACAGCTTTTTCCTGGAACTGACGGCTTTTTTTGATGATATGGTCACGGAAAAATTCATCTCCTCTCGGGTCTCCAAACCGCTGGAGAATGACCGCTGCCTCAAGCGCTTCATCCGGATTATTGTTTTGCAGAAGAGGCGTCACATTCTGGATGATCATATCCTTCATTTCAGGATAATTCTTCAGCTCCCTGAGCGCCTGCAGTCTGATATGCTCAAAATCGTCTTTAAGGAGGGAACACAGCCCCGGAACAGAGGATTTGAATCCGTATTTTCCGAGGGCCAGAATAGCCTTTCTCCTCACCACGTCATTCTCTGAATGTATCAGAGGGAATATCTTCTGGCTCATCACCTGTTCGTTCCCATGTCTGGATATCGCTTCTATCGCAGCAGAAACAACTTCAGCAATCCTGCTTTTAAGCTCTTTTGTAAGGGCTTCAATACTCTCATTCGTGTGGATACTCCCCAAAACCCTGATGCAGTTCGTTCTGACAACAGGATGATATTTGGTTTTAAGGCCGTATCCGATAATCCTCGGAACGGCCCTTTTGCCGATTGTTCCCAGTTTCTTCGTTGCCGTTTCCCGCTCCAGCTCGTCATCGCTCTCCAGCTTGTCAATAAGGGAATCGATATAGGTATCCGTTATTTCCGGATCCTTAGGCTTTTCCTTGACTTCACTGTTTTTTTCCTTGTTTACTACAGGTTCATCTTCCCCAAAAACAGCAGGCAGCATGCATGCGGACAAACACATGAGAAAAAAACACAGCATCCGTTGTTCCATGTATTGAACCTCCCGTTTTTTTATGTAATACACATTATCACAGCGCAGCGTTCTGTTCAAGATATGCATATATGAGATCATCAAGGTCGCCGTCCAACACCTTTTCAAAATTCCCCTTCTTAACGCCTGTACGATGGTCTTTGACCATAGTATAGGGAGTAAGCACATAGGACCGGATCTGACTGCCCCAGGCAATCTCCCCTTTTTCACCGTACAGTTCTTTCATTTTGCGGTCCCTTTGTATCTCCTCAAGATGCTCAAGTCGTGATTTTAGGATCTTCATGGCAGTACTCTTGTTCTTGTGCTGAGAACGTTCATTCTGGCACTGCACCACTATTCCTGTGGGGATATGAGTGATCCGGACCGCGGAATCAGTAACATTCACATGCTGTCCTCCTGCGCCGCTCGATCTGTATGTGTCGATCCTAAGATCCTTTTCATCTATCTCGATCTCACTTTCTTCCTCATATTCAGGGATAACATCAACAGCGGCAAAAGAGGTATGGCGTTTGCCCTGGGCATCAAACGGAGAGATGCGAACCAGCCTGTGCACTCCGAGCTCGCTTTTCAAATACCCATAGGCATACAGACCTTCAACGTGCAGCATCACTCTTTTGTACCCCGCCTCTTCATCCGGATTTTCATCAACAAGCCTGTATTTCCATCCCCGCGATTCGAACCAGCGGCAGTACATGCGGAGAAGCATCTCCGTCCAGTCACAGGCTTCCGTGCCTCCGGCACCTGCGTGAATACTCATGAAAATATTGCATCTATCGTATTCCCCGCTCAACGTCACTTCAATACGGAACTTCCTGTAGCTTTCCTCAACAGACCGGAAATGCTCTTCGATCTCATCCTGAATGCTGGCTTCAGCAGTCCCCTCCTCCTGAATCATCTCGGCAAGTTCCATAACGTCTCTGATATCCTTTTCAAGTATACCGAACCATTCTGTTATATGCTTTCTTTCTTTGAACTCAGCTACGACTTTCTGCGCATGTTCAGGATTATCCCAGAAACCCGGTTCGGCCATTTCCTGTTCGTAATCACGCTTTTCTTTTTCCTTCTTCTCTATTTCAAAGATATTCCTTGAAAGCAAGCATCTTCTTCTGCATTTCTCCCAACCGTGACTGTATATGCTGAAGTTCCATTCCGGGCCTCCTTATGATGTTGTTTCCGGCAGGATGCGCACTCGTCCGTCTTCAATTGAGAGCCTTCCTTCACTGAACAGCCGTATAGCTTCTGGATACGCCTCACGCTCCGCCGCCTGTACCCGTTCGGCAAGTGAATCAGTAGTGTCGTCATCTTTCACTTCAACCGCCTTCTGCAGGATTATCGGCCCGTTGTCATACACGTTGTCCACAAAATGCACTGTACATCCCGTTATCTTCACTCCCCGTTCAAGTACAGCTTCATGCACATGATGGCCGTAATATCCTTTGCCGCAGAATGCCGGGATCAGGGCGGGATGGATATTCATCACCTTCCCCGCATACGATTCAGGTATCCTGTATAAAAACATAAACCCTGCCAGCACAATAAGGTCAACGCTGTATGTGTCAATGACCCCGGTAAGCGCCCTGCTGAATTCATCCGTGTTTTCAAAATCACCCGGCTGAATAACTTCAGTCGGAACGGAACGTTTTTCAGCCCGCACAAGACCGTATGCCGATTTCTTCGTGCCTATGACAATTTCAACCGACGCATCAATCTCACCCTGTTCGACTCGGCTGAAGACATTCTCCAGAGTTGTTCCGCTCCCTGAAAGAAGCACAGCTATTTTTACAGGCACAGTTGTTTCTCCATACTCAGGATATAAGATGCTTCGAATAATCTACAGTTTATTGATATTAAGGTATTTATCATGGTATTTAATAATCGGTCAATATATAATAAGGGAATGGTGGAATAATGGAATAATGGCGCCAATTTTTCCCAACCATCCAGCATTCCAACATTCCATGATTCCAGCCTTGAGATGCATCCTGTGAAATTTTATTGCCAACATTCCAATAATCCAGTATTCCAATATTCCATTTAGTGAGCAAGGCGAACTAAGTCCCTACTCCTCCATCAGGTTCTTATTTCCCCTATACATTTTATTCGACCACATAAGATATTTATTGCCGAATACGATCCTCCGTTCGATCCACTGGTTATAAGGAAATTCCTCCTGAGCTTTTTCAAGCACCTCTATCGCTTTTCTGAGAAGCAGGGCAGCTTCCCGAAATTTTTCATTATCGTTCACTCCCTGTTTATAGCAGGATTCGCCTTTCATCAAATTCTCAACAGCTTCCCTGACTCCCGGAAATGTCTTCGCCTGGGTTTCCTCTCCGCCCGGAACTTTGCGGAGTTCGTCCGCGAATATTTTTTTTATCGGTTCGACCCGTGTTGGCGCGAATGATTTCGCTTTTTCAAAGAACCTTTCGGCATCATCCTTTCTTCCGAGGGCGAAAGCGCATTCAACAGCACGTGTGTATACACGGATATCATTCTGACCCATAAGCTTCTGCAGATGAGCATATGCCTCTATATAGGCCCTTTTGGCCATTAGAAGCCGTACAAGCTCCCTGCGGTACGCGCGGTTGTCAGGATGTTTCTCCACAAGTTCCTTCTGACGTTCAAGGTTGCTTATCTGAGGATGATCCTGAATGTGTGAGCCCATTGCCGGATTTGAATCTCCCCCCATGCATATAAATCCGATAAACAGGAGAAAAACAAGCACGCCTCCTGATATCAGCCATAGCGTCTGTTCATTCGAAAGTGAATTCTGCTGACGGGGGCCATCCTCGTAACAGCCGTTCTCATCCTCTACGGCAACCGCTCTCCTTGATGACCGGGCCGAGCTTCGTGTTCTTGGGCTCCTCCGTTCAGAAGCGCGCATTCTCCTGCTGCTTTGGTCGCTTCTCCTTCCCGGTTTTCGGGACCGCCTGCTGCGTGAGCTCCGGCTTCTCTGGCTGAGCATAACAGTATAGTGCTCAGCCCCGGAACCTGAAACGGCCGGAAGTAAGGTGAACCCTTGTACTGTAAAGTCCTGAAGAGGGGTCTTCTGCACTGTGCTGTATCCCGGATCAGAAATTGATAGAAATACAATAAAGATATAATTATAATCAGAAATCGTAAATTTTCAATATATTTTCCGTAAAAGTTTAAACCTGATTCCTGTCTACTGATCTTCCATCAGTATACCCACGCAACGCCTGCTGTGAGCAGGAACTGCCTAAAGGAAAACTCCTCGATACTGCTTGACCGGGATGCGCTTTCAATACCGAAGTTAATACGAAGCCCTTTTTTGGGCATATATCCCCCCCTCGCGCTTAGATTGAATACCTTGTCATCTCTACCCCCGATAGAATCAAATTCTATCCCCAGTTCAAACTCGCCTGTAAGATTGAATGCGAATTCGTTCTTCGAAATAACTGTTACTGACGTTACCGCAGCATAATCGGCACCGACTACTGTCGAAGGTACGATCTCCCTCTCAATGAGAAGATGTACGCTTCCTTTTTCCGAGGCATACATATGCTTGCCTTCAAACGTGAAAAGAAGCCCGCCGAAGCTGTCGCCTCCTGAATGGGACTGGCTGAAATACTCGGTCTTGAATTCAAGCGATGTTTTCGGGGTGATTTCTTTACCCACTCCTCCCCACATCCCCCAGAACCTCCCATCATTGAATAGGTCATCCGAGTAATCCAGCCTTCCGAAACGCAGTCCCGCAAGCCAATAAAGTGCGTTAATGCGGTAGGACACCTCGGATTCAACTGACGATCTGTTATAATTGAGCAGGGCAAATTCCCCCGGCGAGAACCGCCCGTTTGAAAAGGAAGCTTTCCCTGACACATCAAGGTGGTCGCCGCCGTAGCCTCCTCCGATATCGAATGTGTTTATCCCCATTTCGACCAGGCCGTCAGAAGCCGAATAACTCTGCAGCCGCTCATAGCGGTCCGAACAGAGAAAATACCCTCCGTACCGTACAGGACGTGCTTCGACGTGAACCAGTGTTTCAGTGATATTTGCATCACTGTTTTTCGAATATAAATGGGTATTCAGCTCAAGATCCGCACTGAAAAGAACATTGTCGAGCTGTTCATATTCAAATGAGACAGAGGGTATAATATGCCATACAACATCCGAGGAAGTATCGTTTTCCTCAAAGTACACATTATTATTGAATTCAAGGCTGAGAGCTGCATCAATATCAATATTCCACGGGCCGTACGCATGGTCTTTTGCCATGGATGCAGCTGCTGTCATAAGCAGCTTCAAGAAAAGGATGGCTGTTAATGTGTTCTTCATTGGCCAAACAGTTTCAAACCAAGCCAGGCAATAATAATAAAAAGAACTGCTGAAAGAGCCATCATTATAAATATCAATGCCCACATTATCCGTTCTTTGCGCTTTAACTGTCTGTTCTCCCGTTCCAGACGCGAAATCCTGAGCTTTCCCACATTGAACGCATTGAACAACGTTGTCTTCCCGGCTACGTATTCACCCGGTCTTTCCTCGCTTTCACAGAATGTTTTCAAATATTCAAGCTGTTCAAAAAGTGCATCACAGGTCGGCCGGTCCTCAGGCTTTTTTGCCATCATTTGGGAAATAAGATTTACAAGCCCGTTGGGAACGTCCTTCAGATACTGCTTTAGATCAGGCAGTTTTGAATCAACATGCTTATACATCACTTCTGAACTTGAGCCTGTGAACACGGTATTGCCGGACAGCATATGGAACATTGTAGCACCAAGAGAATATATATCACTCTGTATATCAAGATTGTCCGATCCCATAGCCTGTTCAGGCGAAATATAATCGGGTGTGCCGAGGGTCATTCCCTCCTGCGCGATCTTTTTCTCCTCAGCAGCATAAATAAAGCCGAAATCCCCTACTTTGGCCACACCCGCGTTTGTCAGCATGATATTGGCCGGCTTGATATCCCTGTGAACCAGGTTATACTGGGAAAGATAATTCAGGGCCCTGTTAACCTGAAGTGCGATGTCTATGGTCAGCAGAAGCCCCACTTTGCCGTCGTAGTCAAGCAGATTCTGAACTGTCTGGCCATCTATGTATTCCATGGAAAAATAATACCTGCTGCTGAACCGCCCCACATCGAATACCTGTATGAGGTTTTGATGGCTCAATTTGCCCGCAGCCCGTGCTTCGATAAGAAACCTTCGTTTAAATTCTTCGTCATTAAGCCATTTCTGGTGCAGGACCTTCAGGGCGACCATGCGTTTCATTGATATCTGACGTGCTTTGAACACCATTCCAATAGCCCCGTCACCTATCTTCTCTATGATCTTGTATCCGGGAATATACAGGGCGTCATATACTTCCTTGCCGTCCTTTTCCATATCCCGTATAAGCCGCTGAATAGCCTTGATTATCGTCTTCTTCTCCGAATCGCTGATAAATCCGAGCTGAGTAGCGACTGCAGCGAATTCATCCGGGGAATAATCCTTAAGTCCCTTTGCATGCAGTGCTTCCCTGCATGCTTTGACCTCTGTCTCCTTCATGAGACGGTTCTTTAAAGCGAGGTCTTCAAATTTTATGTCTACTTTCTGCATAATTACGGACTTTTCCTGCTTAAGTATAATACAAACAAGTAAATATCACATTATAGATAAAAAAATATATTTGTCAAGTAAAATGTAGGTACGAGGCCATCTGTTAGAAATAGTATTGTAGTTGAATTATGTTAAAAATTCTCTAAGAACCTGTGTTTTTTCGATGTGTATACCCCGGTATGATATACAGTCAGCTCAGGGGGACTTTGGCCCATGAAGATAGATTCAGGAATATCTGCTTAATACGGGCAGCAATACCGGCCTTTTCCTCCTTCTGCATCGACCTTCTTTCCTGTGCTCCGTATCTGAGCAGGCCGTATGCGGTTCCAAACAGATCACCGCCCGATTTAAGCTTGTTCTCCCCTATAATAATATCACACCCGAACTTTTCCCTGAATTCCTTTTCCATTTCACCCAGGTAAGCCCCTCCCCCCATAAGAACTACCTGTATAGTGCTGATATCATTTTTTAAATATCCGATTATACTTCCTTTTACTTTTGCTATCATCTGCGTTATCATGTATGAGACCACAAGCGATATCGTGTGTTCTGATATTTTTTTTGTCCTTGGGGAATATCCGGCGGGGCCTGACCGCAATTTTTGGACTATGGTAAAGCTGCTGCTGTTTTTTTCGCCGGAGTGGACAGAACATGAATTCCTGTATTGAATATACGACCGCAGGAGTTTTCCCGCATCCTTTTCCGTTATGCCGAACCTGTATTCAAACTCATTTATAATATCATTAAGCCCGAAAAATATCTGGCTCGTTATCACTATCTGGCCTTCCACAAAGAAAAGTATATCCGTATTTTTCGCTCCGACATTGAGAATGAGGACATCCCTCTCCCTCGAATAAAGGCCGCGACCGCCTAAAAATGAAGCGAGAGAATCCACAACTATCCCTTCAATATAATAACCTGCGTTCTTCACAAGAGCCCTTTTTCTGTTCAGGCTTTTGGAATCCCCGCTAATCACATGAAGGTCTACTTCTAATTTCCGCGCAGAAAAGCCCGTGGGGTCGGTAACTTTCTTGTTCTCATCGATATAGTATTTCTGTGGAAGTATGTGGATCAATTCGAATCCATGCGGAATTGACAGCCTGCTCGCTGATTTCAGCAGTTTGCTGCAGTGCCTTTTCGTGATTCTCGCACCGTCCAGGTCCATTGAACCGGTCACATTCAGGCCTTTGATCTCCCCTCTTCCTGCTGTAATATACAGAGTATATATTTCCAGCTTCGTCTGCTCCTCAACCGACTTTATAAGCTTGTGTATCTGCCTGCTGTTTTCGTTCAGTCCCTCCTCAGTATCCCAGTCACCTGTCATCGGTATCTCCTCAGCCCCTATGACCTTAAGATTGCACTGGTCACCGAGTTCGCCTACCATGCATTTTGCCGTTCCTGACCCGGCATCAAGGCCGACAATGTACTCATATCTTTCTGAAAATATTTCTTTCATGGCTTTTAGGAAACCTCCAACTTATATTTGATAACCGGTCTTTTCCTGCTTACATCAACATACTTTACCTTGTCCATATTCCTTGTTATGATATGCAGTGCCTTTTCAAGGTTTTTCAGCTTCATCTCCGTGCTCACACCCTGGCCCATACCCTCATGGAACACTTTTCCCCAGTATATATAGGTTCCTTCCTTTGTCGCTAGAACAATACCATTGGCAAACATGCCTCCTCTGCTCCCCGGAACCAGGACCCCGGTTATTGAGACCGTATTCTGAACAGTCCTGAGAGCCTGAAGCGTCTCCTGAAAGTAGATATTCTCCCACATCTCCCCCGGACCGAGCGTTTTCGGTATGCTGATCCCTGATATTGAAGGAATGGACTTTCCTCGCACCGTTCGGCAAAACCCCGCTGGAAGACGGTATCCCTCACTATCAAAATAGATCTTTCCGACTTTTACGAACGGCTCTCTGAGAGCCAATTTGATCTCAACAGTGTCAGGAAATATTTTTTTCGCATAGTATATATGCTGGACTTCAGGCTTTTTGCGGAAAAAGGAGTGAAGTTCCTTCAGCATTGCCTGATCGTTCATATTGATATATCCCTTCTGCGTAAGGAATTTCCTGCCCTTTTTTATTAAATTATTTCCAATATTTTCATCTCCCCTGTATTTTACGGAAAGTCTGCGCACTTTTGCAGGGGGGCTGTGAATCATCTTTATATTGGCGGCGATTATCAGCCCGAAAAAAATCCCCGTGCAGAGAAATCCGCACAGAATATTCGGATTCCTGAATACTCCCCCCGCTTTTTGTGCGGTAAGCATACTGAGGACAAATGCTTTTTTTCTGATCCTGTTTCTTTTTGTTCGCGGCATAACACTTCCTTTCTTACATGTATCAGTGAAGGGGTACCGTCTTTCGGGATCTGCGCAGGGCCATGTCGACCAGCATGGTGCAGACATTTCCGAAATCGATACCTATTGTTTTAGCAGCCTTGGGAAGGAGAGAATGGTCTGTCAGTCCCGGGATCGTATTGCCTTCGAAAAAGAATATCTTGCTTTTTCTGTCAAGCATAAGGTCAAAACGAACCATATCCCGGCATACAAACGCATCAAACGCTTTTGCTGCTACATCGTATATTGTTCTTCTAACCCGCTCGGACACGGGTGCGGGGCACAGATAGGCTGTGTGTAAATCCCGGTACTTTGCCGTATAATCATAAAACGCACGGTCTGTCTGTAGTTCAATGACAGGCAGAATAATATCTCCGAGAATACCGACAGTCAATTCACGGCCCTGAATATACTCCTCCACCAGAACAGAATCGGCATCGGCTAGTACAGAAGTAACAGCAGACAGAAATTCCTCATCATTATGCACTATGGAAACATTAACGCTTGAACCCCCATCCGGTGGCTTTACAACAAGCGGATACGTAAACCGTTCAGGGATACTGTCTATGAAATCCGATCCTCTTTCTATGACAAACCAGTCAGGAACCGGTATACCATGCTCTTTAAATACTTTTTTGCTTGCCACTTTATCCATAAGGGTACGGCTGGCCGAGACTCCGCAGCCGGTATATACAATATCATGACTGTCAAGGATCCTCTGTATCTGTCCATCCTCTCCGAAATAACCGTGCAGGGCATTGAAAAGAACATCGTACTTTGAATATTCGTTAACCCGTTTTTCAAAATCGTTTCGCACGATAATAGGATCCGCATCGTAGCCCTTGCCCCGCAGGCCTTTCACTACATTCTGTCCTGAGAGGATTGATACTTCCCTTTCATTTGAAATGCCTCCCATTAATACACCTATCTTCATGTCTGTTCTCCTATAGCGGAAAAAGGGAATTTAATGAGTCCATCCGCAGTCACCCCAAAATGTGATCTCAGGCTCCAGAGTAATACCGAACGATTCCTTTACTTCAGAGTATATTCGGTCCATAAGAGACACCATGTCCCGTGAGGACCCTTTACCTTTATTAACAAGGTAATTGGCATGCAGAGGGGACACTTCAATATCCCCGACATGTTTTCCTTTGAAGCCGAGACTGTCGATCATTTCTCCTGCTGTTCGTCCCGGCGGATTCTTGAAAACACACCCGCAGCTTCTCTCCCCGAGGGGCTGTGTTTCCGACTTTTCAGTGTAGATTATATCCTTTTTCTCGGTCAGTTCACTGACAGGTGTTTTACTGCAGCTGAACCTGGCTGAAAGGATGGTATCCCCCTGTTCAAACGAAGACGAACGGTATGAAAACCGGAGCTTTTCCTTTGGAATCGCCTGCACCTTGTATTCGTTGTTTAGCACGGTTGCTTCCTCAAGATAATCTGAAATCGTGCCGTGGCTGCTTCCGGCATTCATGATAAGGGCCCCGCCTACTGATCCGGGAATCCCCGTCATACACTCAAGCCCTCCGATTCCCCCGCTGACAGCAGCCCTGACAAGGGTATGCAGTGAACAGGCGGCCCCTGCAATGACAACATGGCCCTCTGTAGATACGAAATTGAATTCCGTACCGCACAGCTTTACAGCAATACCGTCTATACCCGTATCGGAAACAAGGATATTCGTTCCCGCTCCGAGTATATACACTGCACACTCCTCCGAATCCGCCCATTCCATTACAGTTCTCAATTCCTCTACAGAATTAACCTCAACGAAATAGAGTGCCCTTCCGCCGATACCTATAGAGGTATGCTTCCGCATGGGCTCATTCATCTGGAGCTTATACTGTAATTGACCGGGCAAATTCACTGTATACATCTCCTATGTCACCGGCTCCCAGAAACATGACACAGTCGCCTTTTCTGACAATGGTATCAAGATGCCTGCACACCAGGTCTTTTTTAATATATTCAGCCTGTATGCCGGATTCACGGCAGGATTCAGTAAACCGTTTTGCATTTACTGAATGTATAGGTTCTTCATTAGCAGAATAAACGGGGAGCACAATGAGAATATTGGTAGAAGAAAAGGAATGTAGAAATTTTTCCCAACAGTCCCGCAGCCTTGTATACCTGTGAGGCTGAAACACGGCAATTTTCCTAAAGGAATTAAAATGCGTTTCAACCGCCTTCAAAACCGCCTTGATTTCAGTTGGGTGATGAGCATAGTCATTAATCAGGACCACCTCATCGCGGTTTCCGGAAAGTTCAAACCGCCGGCCTACCGGCCTGCACAGTTCAATACTCTTGACCACTTTTGCAGGATCGATTCCTCCCGATACCGCCGCACTGAAAGCGGCAAGACTGTTGAGAATATTGTGCTCCCCGCAGAATTGCAAACGGACATTACTGTATGTTGTCTCCTTATATATTATGGTAAATTCAGAATAAAGGTCCTGCTCACTGATATCCGACGCATATACATCGCACGTATTGCTGAAACCGTACGTGCAGTACTCCCTGTCAAGCTGTTCTCCCAGTTTTCTGCATCCTTCGTCCTCCCCGCAGAGGATAACCGAACCTTCACGTGCGGTATTGCTGCAGAATGAACAGAATGCGTCTGAAAGGGATCCCTTTGTTTTATAGAAATCCATATGTTCTGAATCGATATTCGTAATAACCGAGATAAAGGGATTGATCTCTCTAATCGTTCCGTCGCTCTCATCCACTTCACTGATGAACCATTCCCCTGTGCCTATCCTGAAATTTCCGTACAGTTCAGGAACCGTTCCGCCCACCATAAGGCTCGGTTCCAGGCCTGTGCTAAGGAAGGCATGCCCTGTCATCCAGGTAGTGGTCGTTTTCCCGTGGCTTCCTGAAACCCCGACAAGCTTCTTCTCTTCCATGAGCTTCAGTGTGTAGATAGCCCGTTTGTATACGGGAATGTCCTTTGTAAAGGCTTCCTTCAGTTCTTCTATTTCCGGAGGTATTGCAGAACTGTATACCACGATGTCCGCATTCTCGACATGATCAGGGCTGTGGCTGTAATACACTGTACAGCCTTTCTGTTCAAGCTGTTCGGTATACTTATTCCTTTGAAGATCGCAGCCCGACACACTGAATCCCCTCTCAAGCGAAATGCTGGCGGCTGCTGACATGCCTACTCCGCCTATGCCTATGAAATGCACTGTTTTCTGCTCTTTTTCCGCCATTATCTATGAATTCCCGCAGATATAGTCAGCTATCAGTTCGGCGGCACGGGGATTTCCTGCCTTGTGTGACCCGCGGCTCATCTTTTTGAGAATATTCTTCTCCTGAACAAGGGTATTCACATTTTCTGCAAGTTTTTCTCCTGTCAGGTCCTCCTGACGTATGCATATACCCCCTCCCCTGCCCACGATCTCCTGCGCATTGTAAAACTGGTGATCTTCAGTGGCAAAAGGAAAAGGTACCATGATCATGGGAAGCCCGATACAGGTCATTTCAGCAATGGATGTTGCACCAGCCCGGCAAATGCAGAGAGATGTTTTCCGATACACATCAGCCATATCTTTCTGGAAAGGTATCAGCTCTATCTCAGCCTCAGGATGAATATGTGAATACTGCTCACGGCACTGTTCATAATGCTCCCTTCCGCACAGATGGATGACTCGGCTGTTTTCAGGAAACTGTATATATTCCGCAGACCTGATGAATATCTCGTTCAGAACCGCCGCTCCCTGGCTTCCTCCGGCCACGCAGATGGTGAAACGGCCTTCCGGATCTGGTGTGATATCCCGTATTTCCTTCCGCACCGGGTTTCCGTATGTCCTGACCGGTGTCCTCTTGAAATAGGTTTCACAGGAGGCGAACTGGGTAAAGACCGCGTCCGCGAATCTCGAAAGGAGCCTGTTGGTTCTCCCGGGAATTGAATTCTGTTCAAGAAGGTATATATCACGGCGCAGGATATATGCTGCAAGAAGAGGCCCGAATGAACTGTATCCTCCCAGCCCGATAACAGTGCTGATTCTTTTGTGTATGATGAATATGCAGGAACGCATCCAGGATATAAGCACAAAGAATATCATAAGGGGATATTTCATCACTCCTGAGGCCCATCTGCGCGTAGCGATATTAATAACCGGAAAATTATATGCCTCAAGGATCGAATGCTCGATCCTTTTGCGGCCGGTGGCAAACAGTATGCTGATATCCCCATCCCTTTCCGACAACTCCTCCGCAAGGGCGATCCCCGGAAACAGATGGCCCCCGGTGCCTCCGCCGGCGAAGAGGATCGTCATCTTTTTTCTGTTCATTCCTGAGTCCATTTCCTCGCTCCAATGTATTTGGGGCTGTCAGCGACAAGACTGTTATTGCCTATATTGACAAGTATGCCCAGAGCATACATGGTGCACAGCATTGAAGAGCCTCCGTAGCTTATAAGAGGCAGGGATATCCCCTTTGTGGGGCATGATCCTGTCACAACCGCGATATTTATAATGACCTGGAAACTAATCATCAGAAGTATGCCAAGAGCTGTAAGCCGTGCGAGAACGGTCTGGCTTTTGCATATGATCCTGTACGCACAGTAGAACAGTGCACAGTAGAGGACCATAACAGCTGCAATGCCGATAAACCCCAGTTCCTCTCCGATTACTGCAAAGATAAAATCCGTGTGGGGTTCCGGAAGAAAAAAACATTTCTGTATTCCTTTTCCGAGCCCGACCCCCCTGATTCCGCCTGAACCAAGCGTTATAAGTGACTGGACAAGCTGATATCCTTTTCCAGCCGCGTCAGCCCAGGGATTCAGGAATATCATAAGCCGTTCACGCCTATAGGCAACATTCACGATCATAAGGTACGCGCACGGAATCGACGCAAGAACTACAGGACCTGCATAGATAAGTCGCGCGCCGGCAGCGAATATAAGCACAAATGCGACCACTTCAACAAGGATAGCCGTTCCAAAGTCAGGCTCCATAACGATCAGGAAAAAGACCAGTGCCATGATCACGCCAGGTTTTACAAGCCCCCTTAATTCGCTTACAAAAAGCCTTTCACGCGCAAGGTATGAAGCCATATACAGTATAATCGCCACTTTTGCGAATTCCGATGGCTGTATGGTCACGCCGAACAGGTTTATCCACCGCTTCGCACCCCGTGATACAACGCTGAACCGCGGGATAAACACGCTTACCAGGCCGAAACAGGCCAAAATCAGTATATAGTTGCCGTATTTTGAATACCATTCATGGTTTATACGTGAGGCAGTGAAAAAGGCTGCGTATCCGAGTATCACCCATATGAGCTGTTTGAACGCATAAACCGGGTTTGTATATACAGACGCGCTGTATACCATGATTAGGCCTATACCCGTCAGAAGCATCACAATGACGAGCACGGCCCGGGATTCGGATGAATAGCCTTTCTGTTCTTCCACACTTCTCTCTCTAACGCAGTTTCATTGAACTGAGGCATACAAGGGCCAGGATGATCTGGACGATCCAGAAGCGCACGGTTATCTTCGGTTCTGTCAACCCCTTCAGCTCAAAATGATGGTGAAGCGGCGCGACCTTGAATACACGTTTTCCGAACACCTTGAATGAAAACACCTGTATTATCACCGAACCCGTCTCAACCACGAATATTCCCCCGATAAGGACCAGAATGAATTCCTGTTTGATGACCAGAGCAACATACCCTGCGCAGGCTCCAAGGAACAGTGATCCCGTATCACCCATGAACACCTGAGCCGGATAGCCGTTGAACCATAAAAATCCCAGACAGGATCCTCCCACTGAAAGGCAGAAAATGACCAGCTCGGAACCTCCGCGCACGAACAGGAACTTAAGGTATTCTGACGAATCCACCCTGCTCACAACGTATGCCATTATTCCCAATGTAATGATCACAACACACATGCATCCTACAGCGAGCCCGTCAAGGCCGTCTGTCAGATTGACCGCGTTTGACGCCCCTCCTACAACCAGGAACGTCCAGAAAAGGTACAGGCCGGCCCCGAGCTCGGGCAGAAGGTTCTTGAATACCGGGAACGACAGCACATGCGGCTCAATATATGCGTATGTTTCAACCGGATACAGTTTATAATACCCGTATCCCTGTCTGAGGATCAGAAGAGCTATCATCGATGTTATGAAAAACTGCCAAGCGAGCTTCTGCTTCTTGCTCAGCCCCTTGCTGCCGGAACTGAACAGCTTGAGGTAATCGTCAATGAATCCGAGAAGGCCGAACGCGCTTATCACATACAGCCCTCCTATGATATACGGATTGCTCAGGTCACAGAAAAGAAGTATACCGGTCAGGGATGCGGCTATAATGATGATACCGCCCATATTGGGAGTACCCTGTTTTTTGCTGTGTATATCGGTCAGTTTCTGAAGATCCTTTACGTGGGTGCTTTTCTTTCCCACGGTGCGGGTAAGCGCGGAAAGTATTTTAGGAGCGATCAGGATGACAATAATAAATGAGGTGCAGGCTGCCATAACACCCCGGAACGATATATATTTAAACAGATGGATGTAAAAGGGCCACTGTGCCACATAAAACAGATAATACAGCATTACCGCTCCTCCAGTATCCGTTCGAGCCCCACGCTCCTCGAACCCTTAACATACAGGATGTCCCCCGGTTCTGCGACCGAAAACAGAGCCTCTCCCGCTTCAGTCACCGTTGAACAGTGGATGATCCTTCCGGGAGGGTTGCTTCCGGCAGCAGCGGATTTTCCTGCATGATACGCATGCTCTCCGACTGTGATAAGAACATCGGCAGTTTCTCCTGTAATGAGCCCGCCCGTTTCAGTATGAAGTGTATCCGAAGAGGGCCCCAGATCGCGCATGTCCCCCAGGACCAGTATTTTTTTGTTCCCGTTCTGGATAGGCATTCCGGTGATAAAGCTGATCCCTGCCCTGACCGACTGGGGATTTGCATTATAAGCGTCATTGTAGCAGATGATGCCCTGAATAATGGTCCTTTCCATTCTCATGGGAGGCATGCTGATATCTCTGAACGCATCCGAAAACTCTTCCGGCCCGAATCCGAGCGACCTGCACACGCCGAGAGCCGCAAGCAGGTTCATGCTGTTGTGTATTCCGTGAAGGGGGCATGAAATATTCCACCTGCCGTTCACTTCAAGCGTGAATCCATCCTCATCATGCCTGGCCACCTTTCCGCACAGATCAGCCTTGTGTTCCATGCCGAACGTGACCACGGGCCCGCTGATATGCGACATAAAAAGATCCGCGTACCGGTCATCCGCATTGACAACACCTGTGCCTCCCTCTGCCATGTGTGTGTATATGTGCGCCTTTTCCCGGGCAACCCCCTCGCGTGTATTAAGATGTTTGAGATGAGTATCTCCCGTATTGGTAACCAGCGCGACATCCGGCTCAGCCAGCCCGGCAAGATACGCAATTTCCCCGGGAGATTCCGTCCCCATCTCAATTATCGCAAACCGGGTATCCGGACAGGTACCGAAAATGGAGAGCGGCACACCTATGAAATTATTGAAATTTCCGGGAGAAGCAGCAGCTTTTCCCTTTGTGGACAGGGCTTTTCTTAAAAGCTCCTTTGTCGTGGTCTTTCCATTGCTTCCTGTAAGTCCTATCACTGTCATGCTGGTCCTGGACTGCCGTACATACCCCGCAAGTTTTCCGAGGGCTTTGACCGTGTCGTCAGTCTGTAACAGTGTGAAATCCTCCAGATCGCTGAATTCCGTCCGCTTTTCCGAAATCACAGCACCCCATGCTTTTTTTCTGAAGGCATCTGTGACAAAGTCATGACCGTTGAACCGTTCTCCCCTGACAGCGAAAAAGAGTTCCCCTGCGCTGAGGGACCGGGTATCACAGCTGACACCGTCAGGGCCTTTGTCTGAACCTCTACGTACAGCAGCGGCTTCAAGGATCCGGGTCAGGTCCGGAACGGAGAGCGATTTCAGCTCAGAAACGATCATTGCGTAACCGCCTTCCTGGAAAGGTACCTTTGCGCTACCTCCTTGTCGCTGAAGTGATGTTTCTTTGTCCCGATTATCTGATAGTCCTCATGCCCTTTTCCCGCGATAAGCACGGCATCATCACCGCACGCCTCCTCCAAGGCAGCCTCAATAGCCTTCCTCCTGTCCGGAATAACAGCCCATTCGCGGCCGTCCGTGCCCTTCTGGATGTCACTGATGATCCTTTTCGGGTTTTCTGTGCGGGGATTGTCATTTGTGATTATCACCACATCCGAAAGATCGCATGCTGTTTTACCCATGCGAGGCCTTTTCAGTCTGTCTCTGTCCCCTCCTGCACCGAATACAGTGATTATCCGTCCCTGTATGATCTCACGCAGTCCCTTAAGAACATTGGCAAGCGCATTATCCGTGTGCGCATAATCTACATATACACGGAACTTCTGCCCGCACTCCACCGGTTCGAAACGGCCGGGAACAGACGGAAGTGTTGAAACTGTATTCATCACACTGCTGAAATCGAGGCCGTACACGAGAGCCGAACACGCCGCGAGGAGGAAATTCATGCAGTTGTGCACACCGGGCCTGGGCATGGTCACCTCCGCCTTCATACCGCCGCATGTAATATTAAGTACTGTGCCCTCAGGAGAGACGGATACAGGCATGCCGGTGAGGTATGCTGAGCCTTTCATCGATACCCCGTGCACATCACTGAACTCCTTTTCTATGATCTTCCCGTATTGATCGTCCGTATTGACGACCGAGGGGCATGATTCAGGAAGTCTTTCGAATAGTGACCGTTTCGCAGCGAAATACTCCTCCATGGTGCCGTGATAATCGAGATGCTCGCCCGAGAGATTGGTGAACACCGCCTGTGAAAACATCAGTTCATCAACACGACCCCTGTCTATACCCTGTGAAGACACTTCCAGTACCGCGGCTTCAGCACCCGAGTCTTTCATGCGGCTGAGCAGTGCATTGATTATGTTCGGTTCAGGTGTGGTAAGCCCTGCTGGGATGATTGTCTTTCCTATTTCATTTCTCACAGTACCTATCAGTCCGGAAACAATACCGTTTTCTGAAAAAATATGCTTGAGGAAGAACGCTGTAGTTGTCTTACCGTTTGTGCCTGTAATGCCGATCAGACGGAGTTCACGGGAAGGATGGTCCCAGAACCGTGCTGCAGCCTTTGCCAAGGCCCTGCGTACATCCTCAACCCTCACGAACGTCGTTTCGCCCGTATCAGGCAGGTCAGCTTCGGTATCAGTGCATACGGCAGCGACCTTTTTCGAGATCGCCTCCCCAATAAACGCACGTCCGTCATGTGTCTCACCTTTGTACGCAAAAAACAGGTCGCCCGGCCTGACTGTGCGTGAATCTATGGCTATTCCGCCTATTGCGGTATTGCCCCCCTCGATGGAGCAGCTTATCCCCTCAAAAAGCTCAAGTATTGTTTTCGCCATCACTGTTTCACAGCAGTATATGTCATAACCGGTTCGGAAATATAGTCAAGCGTCTTGTGTATGATCCTGCTCACAGCAGGAGCTGCAACGCTCCCTCCGTAATAAACATCTCCTTTTGGATGCTTTACTGAAATAATAATGCATATTTTCGGACTGCATACCGGTGCAAAACCGCAAAATGAGGCCATATACGCTTCATCAGAATACCTTTTTTCCCCGGTAACAGGATCCGCAACCAGAAGCTGGGCCGTGCCTGTTTTACCTCCCACCTCTATTCCCGGGATTTGCGCCTTTCTTCCTGTTCCACGGTCAACTACATCCTTCATGATGTCCTTCATTGTGATGGATGTCTTTTCAGAAATGACCCGGCGAACCTTCTCAGGCCTGAACTTCCGTATGAGCCTGCCCCTGCTGTCCGCGATCCTGTCAACGAGCCTGGGCCTGTACAGTATGCCGCCGTTCACTATTGCTGAAGCTGCTGCAGCGACCTGCAGCGACGTGCAGGTGATCTCATGGCCCATAGGCACGGATGTCAGGGTAAAGGAATCCCAGGTCTGCACAGGCCTCAGATAGCCCGACTGCTCGCCCGGAAACCCGATCCCCGTTCTTCTGCTGAAACCGAAACGGTACAGGTGTGAATGAAGTTTTTTCTTTCCCAGATATATACCGATCTTTGCCATGCCGATATTTGAGGAATGCACGATAATATCCCTGAGGTTCATTTTTCCATACAAATCATGGTCGTGCAGCTCCCTTCCTTTATACACAAAATATCCTTCTTCGCAGTCGAACAGCGTCTCTTCAGGATCAAGCCCCTCCTCTATTGCAGCGGAAGCTGTGAATATCTTCATCACGGAACCGGGTTCATACATGTCCGTGACAGTACGGTTCCGTCTGACATCGGCTGGATACGCATAAAACCGTGAGGGTAAAAAATCGGGCATATTGGCCATTGCTAGAATCCGTCCGTTTCGGGGATCCATTACGACTGCGCTGACCCATTCGGGGCTGTAGGTACTGTATAGCCCCCTGATCACCTCAGCTGTAATCCCCTGTATATATCCGTCAAGGGTAAGGTATATATCAGCACCGTCTTTCTGGGGAATATAACTTCCTTTTGACCTGATAAACGACCCGGTCGAGCTCAGTGCGTTCCTGTTTATTTCCTGAAATCCCCTTTTCCCTGTAAGAAGTACATCATAGTAGTATTCCAGCCCTTCAAGCCCTTCATTGTCTATTCCTGCAAATCCGGCAACATGGCAAAACAAACGCTCATTGGGATAGGTACGCTTTGACTCGAACTCAAAATCTATTCCGGGAATATTCAGTTCCCTGATCCTTCGGGCTAACGACTCTGGAATTTTACGTTTCAGATATACGCATTTTTTTCCGGAGGCGATCTTTCTCCGTATAACGTCAGGATCCATGCGCAGTAAGTCCGCGATCATGGATACGCAGTCAACATTATCGTTAAGCTCGTGTGGAATGAGGCATACGGTCACCGACTTTTCGGTCGAGGCTATGCCCATGCCGTTTACATCGTTGATAGTCCCCCGCTTCGCCCCGATCTCAACCCGTACGATCTGCTGATGCTCAGCTTTTTTCTGATAGAATTGTTTGTTTTCTATCTGTATGTAGTAAAGACGCACTCCCAGTCCGGCCATGCAGAACAGGACAAACACGAAAATCGTCTTTATCCTGAACGAAAACCAGGGGTCAATCCGCTCTTTTACCATACAGCCCCTCTCTCAGCCGGGAAACCATGCTACCAGGAATGTATTATGTCATCAACATATCCTTAAAACTGCTGACCCATTGATTCGCGCCGATCCCGTTCCATACAGAGACTTTCTTCTGTACAGCGGCTACGGTTCTACATTCCTTTTCTTATCAACACGCTTTTTCTTCATGCTTATAACTCTCTCAGGAACCTCCTTCTCTCCGATACAGATGACTTTTAAAGGAGGGACCAGCGAAAGACTGAGTTCCTTGTTTTTTTTCAGAATATTCTCCGGAGTCACTATTTTCCTGTATGTATTCTTCAGTTTGTCATTCATGTCCCTGAGCTGCCAGAGTTCTTTCTGCAGCAGTATGATCTTGTTCCCCTCTTTCACGACCTGACCCCGCATCTTCACAATACCAAGGCACATTAGGACCAGTATCCCGAAACCTGCAGCGCATATAATGGCTCTCATACTGCTAATTCCTTTCCGCGGCTCTCATTTTCGCACTCCTGCTCCTCGGGTTCTCCCGTAATTCCCTGAGCGAAGGAGTTACAGGGGATGACGTGAGCACAGAAAGTGTTTGTTCCGTTTCATATTTTTTGAATATCCGCTTTATTATCCGGTCCTCGCCTGAATGGAACGATACGGCACATATCCGCGCGCCGGGTTCAAGAAAGGAGAGTGACTGTTCTATGCCGCTTGTAACAGCTTCAAGCTCACCGTTGACCTCGATCCGTATTGCCTGAAAAAGGGGTGCTTCTGGACAGTGTGTCCCTTTTCTCGTGGACGATGCATTTTTAAATATCTGTGCGAGCTTTCGGGTCGTACCGATCGTTTCCTTTTCGCGCTCCCTGATAACTGCATCAGCTACTTTTCCGGGATTCCGCTCGTCAGCATATTCCTTAAAAATCCGTATAAGTTCCTGTCGCGAATAACCATTAACGACCTGTTCGGCCCTTAAACCGGTACTCCGGTCCATTCTCATATCAAGAGGGCCGTCTTCAGAATAGGAAAAACCCCGCTCCGGATCATCCATCTGATAAGAGGAAATACCAAGATCGAATACACACCCCTGTATACGTTTGATCTCGGCAGCCTTCATAACAGCATCAAAGTCCTTAAAATCCGCATGAAAAAAACGAATATTCCGTTTAAAGCCTTTCAGCCGCTCCTTCGCAACGGAAAGAGCCTGTTCATCTTTGTCGATCCCGATGACCGTAACCTGTCCCTGCACATATTCCATAATACGTTTGCTATGCCCTCCGGTTCCCATTGTAGCATCCACAATAATATCTCCGGGCGAAGGACGGATGTACTGGATGATCTCCCCTGCAAGTACGGGAATATGAATGTGTATACCACACATTCCTATCCGGCGAGTCCCTCCTCGATCTCCCTCATTTTATTAAGGTGGACCAGATAGGAACTAGGCTGGATATCAAGCTCCGTGCCCAGGCCGTTCAGACGTGAAAGGCGCGTCATAAGTCTTTTCACGTCATTGTATACGCCTGATATCTCGCGTGTTGAGCCTACCTCCCCTTCAGCAATGCCGCAAAGTACCCTCAACACATTGGTAGCAGGACTGCCGGACCGGACTGCCTTTTCAGATTCAATACCGGCCAATACTTCAGTCATACTGTTCCCTTTCAAAAAAAATTATCGATCGGATTTTTCTGTATTATTGTTTTTATTATCTTCCTGGACACGCGGAAGGCTGAATTTAAAAACCTCTTTTTCGAACAGCTTCTTCTGTGAGGTATACTCTATCTCCCGGTCATCTATCTGCTCCCTGTACCTTTTCAGTGACCATATTTCCACCTTATTATTGATCCCGCAGCAGATAACCTTCTTATCCTCTTTCCTTATCCCCGCTTTTTCCATCATTTCTTTTGAAAGAGTAACACGGCCGTCATTACCCATTGAGACGATCGTCATATTTTTTGATATCACGGTAAACGCGTTCTTGTCAAACGTTTCAAGAATATTTTTTTGAGCATTGCGTATGTCACCCATCAGCTCATCAAGGGTGGAAAGGATAAGACTTCTCTCCTCCTCCATATACACATAAAATCTGCCCGAAGGTGAATACTCCTCAAATATGTCTCTGAACTCAGCAGGCAGAATGATCTGGTTCTGTGAGTTCTTTGAAACCTCTTTCAGTCCGAAAAGACCTTCAACCATGAGCTTCCTCTTCGTTATTTATAGTTATTTAAAACTATCTTTTACTTTTAAACGTTATCTAACGTTACCATACATTAAAATGTTGTCAAGAAAAAAAAGCATTATTTTTTATAAATCCTTAAATTCCAATCACATGTGAGTTTTTCCATTCCCATATATAGTAATTTATTTTGGTTAACCCGTATATATTGTGGTTCTTGCATTTTGCTGTAATGTTTCCATTTTTATTTTTTTTTCCGAAATGTTTCTTTTTTTTTCCAAGCATCTAATAATCGGCACTGATACGCAAAAAAAACCAATGGTGCTTTAAGTCGTTTGACCATCTTTATTTGCCGGATCAGAAGCCCTTAATGACTGCCAGTTCAAGGAATGACGACGAAGTCGTATCCTTCAGCGATACATCGAGGAAGGCGTGGAATGAAAGCGTCGAGCCGAGGCGAGGATGAAGCGGATGACGAGCGGGGCTCTGAAAGCCCGAAATCCATGTGGACCAGGATGGCTCTACAGAGATGCTTCCTTGATATTACTTCGGATAACTCGCCTCTATTTCAAATGGAGCTGTGGTTTCTGGGTACTCGGAGACCTCATACCCGTTCGTCGGGCCGCAAGCAAAGCAGTTTGCTTGCTATCGTTCAGCGATACCCTCCTCACCCCGAAGGGCCGTGGCCATTCAGCCCATCTGCTGCGTTACGGCTTCTCGATGATGGGCCTCCGGCATGTATCTCGTCACCAAGCCTTGCATCTGGGCCAAATGGACACGGCTGATTCGACATTTTAAGGTGGTCAGACTACTGGTGATTAACATTGTTAAAAATATAGATATTCGATGTGCGAATAAAAAGAATAAAGCCACAGAGACACAGAGACCACAGAGAAAAATTATGATTAAAAATTATAAAGAAAAAGAGGCAACCCGACGAAGCATGGAGCGTGGTAAAGCTTAAATGTATTATCGTCCTGTAGACAGATTATTTCGAGCACAGCGAGAAACTTTTTTCTTCTTACTAAACCATTTTCTCTGTGTTCTCTGTCTCTGTGGCTGTTTTAATTTTAAATTGAAATTTGGAAATCAATTGACTTTTTCTCTGCTGCACGTATAATATCCCCTTTACAATACATGAATGTATACAGGAGAACCACTATGAAGATCGGGCTTATCAAAGAGATAAAACAGGACGAATTCAGGGTTGGGCTTACCCCTGCGAGCGCCCTTGAATATATTGATAAGGGGCATACCATTATAGTTGAGAAAGGGGCAGGGATCGGCTCGGGTTTCCCTGATGATGCATACAAACAAATCGGGTGTGTGATCGAAAAAGATAAAAAAACCATATTTGATACGTGCGGCATGATCATAAAAGTAAAAGAACCTCTCGAAAAGGAATACGACCTATTCCATGAGGACCAGGTGCTCTATACGTACCTCCACCTTGCAGCGGATGAAAAACTGACTAAATTTCTAATAGAACGAAAAATCTGCGGCATAGCGTATGAAACGGTAATGGAGGAGGACGGAACACTTCCCCTTCTCAAGCCAATGTCAGAGATCGCAGGCCGCCTGGCTGTACAGGAGGGGGCAAAATATCTTGAAAAAACGTTCGGTGGAAGAGGTGTCCTGCTGGGAGGAGTGCCTGGAATAGAACGGGGCAGAATCGTTATCATCGGTGGCGGTACCGTGGGCGTAAATGCGTGCAGGATCGCTGTCGGTATCGGTGCGGAAGTGACAATACTCGATATATCGTGGCGCCGCCTTACCTATCTGGAGGATATTTATAAGAACTCCATAACTACCCTCTATTCAAACACCGGGAATATCCAGAAAAGCCTTGCTTCTGCAGATCTTGTTATCGGTGCGGTCCTTATTCCCGGTGCTGCTGCGCCGAAGCTGATCCAGAAATCCCATCTGAAGACCATGAAGGAAGGAGCTGTTATCGTTGATGTCGCAATTGACCAGGGCGGCTTCTGTGAGACCTCTCATGCCACATACCACTCAGACCCCACATATATCGTTGACGGTGTTGTGCATTACTGCGTGGGCAATATGCCCGGTGTGGTTGCATTAAGCTCAACATGTGCCCTGAGCAGCGTCACCACCCGCTACGGCCTGATGATCGCTGAAAACGGTATACGGCAGGCCATTGAGGTTTCAGACGCAGTCAGGTCAGGAATAAATACGATCGACGGGAAGCTCACCAACAAAGCGGTGGCTGAAGCCCATTCTATTAAATATGAGGATATATAATGCAGCTTTCCCGACGTTCAAATATTATGCCCCCTTCTGCCATACGCAAGTTGGCTCCGTTTGCGGAGGAAGCGGAACGGGCGGGGAAAAAAGTATACTACCTCAATATAGGCCAACCTGACATAGAAACGCCGGCTCCTATTATAGATGCGATTGGGGCGTACAGCGAAAAGGTGATCGGATACGGCCATTCTAAAGGATCATACGAACTTAGGAAAGCGATCAGCGATTATTATAAACGTCTCGATATCGAGATCTCCCCGCAAGAGATCTCGATTACTGAAGGGGCTTCAGAAGCGATCCTGTTCGCCTACAGCGTCATAACTGACCCGGGTGATGAAGTCATGATCTTTGAGCCGTTTTACGCAAATTATAACGGTTTTGCCGCTACAATGGGAGTCAACCTTATTCCCGTGACCCTTAATGCTGAGAACGGATTCTCCCTGCCCGGAAAAAAAGAAATCATGTCCCATATAACGAACAGGACCAGGGCGATCCAGATCTGTAACCCTAATAACCCGACAGGCAATATCCTCACTCGAGAGGAGATGGAAATGCTCAGACAGATCGCTCTGCAGGAGGAACTTTTCATTGTAAGCGATGAAGTATACCGGGAATTTACATATAACGGGCAGAAAGCCATAAGCCTCCTCGAATTTGATGATCTTGAGGAACAGGCTGTTGTGATCGACAGCATTTCCAAACAGTTTTCAGCGTGCGGCGCGCGTATAGGTGCGCTTATTTCGCGTAACGGCGAGCTTCTTGAACAAGCGCTCAAGTACGGCCAGCTCAGGCTCTGTCCTTCCGTTCTGGGGCAGGTCGGGGCAACTGCCGCATACAGAATGGATTCGGAGTATTTCGATCCTATATGGAAAGAATTCAGGGAACGCAGGGATACTGTAGTTGAATATCTTCAGAAAATAGACGGCGTCACCTGTACAGAACCTGCAGGAACGTTTTATCTCATGGCAACACTGCCAGTAAATGACTCTGAGGATTTTGCCCGTTTTCTGCTGACTGATTTTGACATTGACAATGAAACCGTTATGCTCGCACCGGGGCCCGGATTCTATGCGACAAAGGGTATGGGGTACAATGAGATCCGCATAGCATATGTACTCGGTATAGAAGCCCTTAAAAAAGCTATGAATATCCTTGAAAAAGGACTTGCAGCATACAGGGAACTGCAATGAAGAGTAAAAAGATACTCTGGATACTTGTTCTGACCGAATGGGCCCTGACCGGGGCAGGCGCATCTGTAGGCCTGTTTTTTTATTACGGTCTCCCTCTGGGAACATGTATTACCGTAGGTGCAAATGCCGGTTTTGTCTGTGTGCTCACAGGCCTTATCGGGGTTAGCGTGTGGAAAGGAATGGGAAACCGGGGAAACGAGCCCTAAACATACGGGTTAAAAAGAAAAGAAATAAATTGAACTTTTTTGCGTTGCGCATGTCTTATTATATGAGAAAAAATATTATTTTTTTTGTATTTAGTGAACATTGTGTGACATAATAAGTATAAATACAGTCTTCAGTCTTTCTAAAAGAAATATATATACATATACTGGGGAAAAAGGATGAAATATCTGATAAGCTCTATAATGCTGCTCTTTGCTCTCTGTGCAGCACCGATACATGTAAACGCAGCTGTTGAGGAAGGGCAGACTGCACCCGATTTCAAGGCGGAACACTGGGAAAACAGCGGTCATATCACGTTTAAGGACCTTTCGGGAAAAACAGCTATCCTCTGGTTCTGGGCTCCCTGGTCCACGGCATGTGAAAAAGTTGCTCCGTATATTAATGCCCTGTATATGAGATACCGTCAGAAAGATGTTGAATTCATCGGCCTGACCAAAGAAAAGGACACGGAACGGGTTGTCAGTTTTATAAAAAAGTTCAATATAGCATTCCCTGTCGGTGCTAAAAGCAGCGCGCATACGTCGTATAACATACATTCCGTTCCCTGGATCGTAGTTATTTCGAAAGGACGGCATATTGAGTGGGAGGGCAATCCTGACAATCCCGAATTTCAGCTCACTCTTAAGCGTATTGTTGACAAAGTAAAAATCAAAGACAAGGACGATCCACCTGAGCCGGATAAAAATGAAGATGCTGTCTCATTCCTGAAAAAGGCAAAAAGGAATGTAGGCCGCCTCTGTTCGGGTGAACAGCCACCAAAATATTTCTTTACAACTCTGAGAAGCTATATATCATCAAACCCTGACCCGCAGATTGAGAAATACGCCCTCGCCGTGCTCGCCGAGTTGATTATGAGGGGACAGGATATTGAGGTCCAAAATGAGGCTGTGAAGTTCGTTGCAATGTTTAAACACAGCAAAATGGGGGTGAACGTATTCGGTAAAGCCCTCTATTTCTACGGACGCAAAGACCTGACATCGATCAAGGCAAAGCCGTACAAACAGCTTCTCATCAATATGGCAGACGCAATGCCTAAATGCGGGAAATACGATCCCAATGCTGCCAGTCTTCTACACAAATTCATACTCAGCCCTCAGTTCAAGATCGATATGGAAGTCCGTTCACACGCGCTAAAAGCAATGGCAACAATACGGACAGCCGCTTCAATTGAACTCCTTATCAATATCTTCCCGCGCATCAAGGCATATCCATGGGACACCCTTAGAGATGATATGTTCAATTCCCTTTACGCGATCACAGGGATAAACAGAAATGATCAATATTCAGGGATCCAGAACCACGACCGGTATAGCGACTGGCGGAGATGGTGGATGAAGAACAAGCGCACGTACCAGGAAAAATTCCTCGAGGAAATGAAGAAGGAACTGAAATCGGATAAATAGGAACAGGAGTCAGCCCGGCGAAGCCGGGAAATCCCAAGCACCAAATTCCAAATCCCAATTTATTATTTATTGCAATTAACATGCGCAGCATGTTTTAATTGGAACTTGCGTTATTGTGATTTGTTATTTTCCGGCTCTGCCGATCAATTCTTTTTAAAAAAAAAGACTTTACATTTTTCATGTGCCTCTATAATATAGTTCCCGGATAGAAATAAGGGTATCCTAGAATAATAAAGGACAAACTATGGACGAAGCGCTTGAAAAACGTGTGTGGAAAATGTTTAAACAGGGGCTTTCCGATAATGAAGTCCTTGATAAAATAGTATCAGAGGAAGGGAAAGAGATCACATATATGGATCTTAGGGTGCTTCGCGCCGATTACGAAGCCGAGTATCCCGAATCAATAAAACAGGATGAGAAGGATGTCAAGGAAGACCTTTCAGAAGATGAGACTGACGATACAGAAAACGGGGCCGCGGTTATGATTGACACAGTAAAAAAACCGGGCACTCTTCTGAGCGGAAGAGCCTCCCTTCCTTCAGGGGCTGAAGTGGTCTGGATGCTCGACCAGTACGGGAGAATAAATATCCAGCCGGTAGGAAACGCCCAGCCTACCCAGACAGACATTCATGCGTTCCAGAGTGGGATAAAACGGGAACTCGAAAAAAGAGGGGGGGTAATTTAATATTCCTGGATCTCCGCATATTCCGGCAATGGAATGATTCTTTTAAATAATTTCAGCGGCAGATTCAAAAAAACTCCTTTTCTCATCATACTGATACCCTATATCCTGGGCATCACTGTCTATTATTACTTCGGTATCTGTTATCCCCACTTCCTGATATTTCTCTGTATCCTGTGTGCAGTTCTTTTTCTAGTCTCAAAGAAATTGAACAAAAACCGGAGGGTATCGTTTCTTCTGATGGCTCTTGTATGCGCGGGGGCGGCAAACACCTGGTTCAGCGTTGACTATGCTCCGCCATGTTCTATACAGCGGTTTGCGGACAAAGCTGGAATAACGATCCGGGGATATGTACGCGAACTGCCTGTGTCCCCTTCTCCCTCTGGCCGAACCCGGATGACTGTCTCGGTAGGGCAGGCGGGTACCGGCATCCCCCTGAAACAGTGTTCTGGCCGACTGTACGTATATATGTTCAGTATGCCACAGCATCATATCGCTCCGGGCGATTGTATAGAATTCAGAGGAAAAGTCGTTCTGCCCTCTGCCCCTTCGAACCCGGGCGAGGCCGATCTTGAAAAAATATTCAGGGTGCGGGGAATAGACGGGTCTGTGTTCCTCAGGACAGAAACGGTCACAGTCCTGAAAAAGAACGCTGCGGCCTCACTTATCTTCAGAATCAGGTCCTTTTTGAAGCATACAGTTGATTCCTCGTTCACAGCCGATACAGCGCCTCTTATCAACTCCCTTATACTCGGAATCAGGAATTCCATTTCCCGGGAATTATGGTCCTGGTTCAGGGGCAGCGGAATAATTCATATTCTCGCGATAAGCGGCCTTCATATGAGCCTTCTTGTCGGTATGAGCTATCTGGCGCTCACCCTGATCGGCATATCCCCGCCGTTTAAACACTCGGTCCTCATAGGAATCACTCTCTTCTATATGCTTATCTCGGGATCAAATATCCCTGCGGTCCGCACGTCTATTATGCTGATCGTGTACCTGTTGTCCCGTATACTGTATAGAAAGACATATATTCACAATACCCTTGCCGCGGCTGCATTCTGCATACTTCTATTCAAGCCGCTGCAACTTTGTATGCCTGGGTTCATCCTTTCCTTTACCGCAATCCTCAGTCTTCTCAACATTACGCCCCTTCTGACACGCCTCATTGTGCGGGAAAGAACGGAAGTCGAGGAGATTCTCATATCAATGCATCCGGTGCGGCGCTTCATAAAAACAGCTGCGCTTAAAGCGTTCCTTCTCTCAGCCGCGGCATGGCTCGGTACATTTCCTGTCATCATCAGCATATTCGGCATATTCACTCCCTACTCTGTTGTCGCAAATTTTATATGTGTCCCTTTGGTAGCGGCGATCCTTATTGCGGGGTTCATATTCATACTGGCTGCACCATGGGCTCCTATCCTCGCCGTTCCGCTTGCATATGCCGGTTCCTGGCTGAGCAGGATTCTGATTCTGGGAGTAAAATTGATAAACGGAGTTCCCTTCTCTGTCATACATATAGATGATTTTCCCCTGTTTCTGTATTACTCCTGCCTTCTGATATTCATTATCATGTTCCGTTTGTACCCGAAAACACCCCGAAAAAAACTGTGGGTCGGCATCCTCGCCTCAGCTCAGCTTATCCTTATATATCCTGTTCTTCTGGATATGTGCGTTCCGGATCGTCCCGAGCTTCACATAATCGATGTGGGGCACGGAGACTGCGCTCTCATGCGCCACGAAATTTCTGCAGTCATGGTCGATACGGGCAGCGGTCGTAAACAAAAAACTGTTGAGTCTGTGTTGAGAAAATTGGGCGTCTCACGCATCGATCTTCTTATCCTGTCCCATTATGATGAAGACCATTCCGGAAACGTCATCCCGCTTATTGACCGCTTTGGGGTTCGGAACATCCTTGTTCCTGTTCCTTTCGGCTTCGAAAAAGCAGTATATGCACGTATCAAAAAGCACGCTGACAAAAAGGATTGCCGCATTGTTTTTGCTCACTGCACCGGATCTATGAACATAGGGAAGATACACGTTGAAGTGCTTTCCGTGCCCAAACCTTCTTCCATTTCCGCGAATGAACGCTCCATTGTATGCAGGATATCCTGCTGCAGCAAATCAGTTCTTTTTACAGGCGACATTGAAACATACGGTTTGAGGATGCTTCTTTCATCCGAAAACAGTATCCGCGCGGATATTCTTAAAGCCCCTCACCATGGTAGAACAACGGAATACTTCGAAGAATTCCTCTCCAGGGTTCGTCCCCGGATCGTGTATCTCCCCCAGGGAAAAAGGGATATGCGAAAATCCGAACGTATCCGTTCCCTTCTATCCCGGTCCGGAGTAACCTGTTTATCAACCGCGGAAAGCGGATATATCAGAATAAACTTTGATAACGGTATGGATGTATATACGTTTCGAAAAATAAGCAAATAGGGACGGGCCGGTTGACTCTCAACCTACAATTGCCTAGTCGCAAATAAAAAACCGGGGGTTCCTTTTGGGAACGCCCGGCTTTATATGTTGCATCTAACTTGTTCAGAACATACCTCTTCCGCGTCCGTTCCTGCCTTTAGGACCGCCGTGTCCGTTCTCGCCCTTGTTTCCGCCTTGCTTCCCTTGATGCCTCCGCTCTTTTCTGCGCTCCTGGAATTTCTTCCGTCTTTCCTTGAACCTTTCCTGAGCTTTTTTTCTGAGCTCTTTCCTTACAGCTTTACGCGCCTCTTCAATGCTTACTTCGTGCTCTTCAGCGTATTTCTCGACCATAGCTTTTATCTTCGCCCTTCGTTCCTCCCTCAGCTTTTTCAGGGCTTCTTCGAACGTGAGCCCGTTCTCATCAGCATATTTCTGAATACGCTTCCGCATACGTTCACGCGCGCGTTTTTTCCATTCGGCGTTGCCCTTGCGTCTGTTTTTGCGTCCTCCCTGTTTATTTCTGTTCTGATATTTTTCCCTGAACTGCTTTTGTGCCTCCTCTATCGTGATGCCGTTCTCCTCAGCATATTTTTGAAGCCGTTCACGGATCCGCTCATGGATTCGTTCCTTGCCCTCACCGTTTTCTTTTCCGCATTCTGCTTTACACCTTCCCTGTCCAGGCCTTTCAAGCCTCTGGCCGGGAATAACTCTTTTTTCCCCTTCGTGGGCTAAAAGATCGGTCAGAGGAAAGACCATAAGGGCTGCCAGGGCCGCACGTATGAGTGTCTTTTTCGATTCCATTGTCTTTCCTTTCAAAAAAGCTCGTTTTGAGAAATAACCGGACATCACTGTAATAAAATACAAAAACCATGCCATTTTTCTCCTCATTCCCTTTTTAGCCATAACATCTGTATTTTCAGTATGTTACAGCTACTCTCATGTAAGACATAAAAAACCTCCTTCAAAATAAATGTAGAAATTCCCCCCATCTTATGTCACAATTTCCTACATAGGGTGCTATAGGGGGTCAGGCCCCCTTATTTCTTCACAACTATTATGTATCTCAATCTACTCTTGAGTATCAAATTTAAGAAAATCCTATCGATTCTGTATATGATTAGAGAGATATTTTATCGATTTTCCGCTGCTGTTCAAATCAAAGCGCACTGC